>ERZ1106948.11-NODE-11-length-104691-cov-34.447704_pt1 | contig 104691 bp, 93 predicted proteins | sample MGYA00403673_ERZ1106948 | MGnify/ENA primary metagenome ERZ1106948 (study PRJEB35170, sample SAMEA104062409) | human gut metagenome | biome: human gut; feature: human-associated habitat; material: faeces | place: Denmark | collected 2012-05-07 ...
CGGCGGAAGCCTTCAGTTCAGCGTCACGACGCTGCTTCAAAACAACAGACTGGGGACTAAAGGGACGTGAGAGTCGAGTCTTCCACAGCGATTGCACCAAAGTCAGAACCAAACCATTCAAACGCACGGTGCACGCATTACCGACAGGTCAAAACACTTACACAGGCATTATTAGGTTAGAATAATACTTCTTTGCCCATTTACAATTCAGAACCCTGGGTGAGACTCATGGGGCAATTCGGCCATACTAGGAGTGAATCACCCCTACGCATAAGAATTGAACCGCTTTTCTCACAATTTAGTGTTCAATGCCTTGTCCATTTGAGAGAAGAGAGAAGAGCAGGATGTTTGTGAAGGAAGGAGAGGGGAAGGAGGATGGGGATGAATTGTCCCCAGAGAAAGCGAAGTCGCAGAGAGAATCATCGTGAGAGTGCATACGCAGACGCAGAGAGTTTGACAGTCTTTCATTCTTGTCAAGTTCTTCGCTCCGGATATACGTTAATCCATATTATTATTCTATCCTAGGCATGAAGGATTCGTATATTTGTGATAAAAAAGCATCGATGGGCCAGAATCACTCTATGGAAATGGGTGAAAAGGCTTCTTTCGATGTGTCACCGACTACTGAAATCTATGTGCATCCTTCAGACTCCGAACTTCTGTACAACACCAATCATTACATCAAACTCGTTGCGGAAGAGCAAGGTATTTATGAATAGTTGTCTTCATGAGTAGAATCCCCGCTGCACACCTTCATCTCCGGCTTCTACCAGCCATCGAGCAAGGACATGCACGTCTTCTTCCGTATGAACTACGACGAGCTGTACCGCGTTGCAGAGTACGCAAAGAGTATTCTTCTGACCCTGGAGTCATTGCTAGACTGGAAGATCCTTCCCTACACAGGGGATCCCAACGAAAAGGGGATCATCTACTGGATTGGCTGTTTGAACGAGACCCACACCTACCTGAACCCCATCACACAAGGCCTCGTGCGTATCCTCACGAGCAATGAGTACCACGTGAACTACTCCCGCAACGAAGCCTCCGTGAGTCGCGTTCTGGAGTACCCGCCACTGAGCGACAAGGACTGCTACTTCGACCCTGGATGCATCATTTTCTATTTTCCCAACCATGTCATCCATCCCACGGGGTACACCTTCCGAAACGGCGGCGGGCGCGGGTCCGTCGTGAGGAAGTGGTGTCTGGAGGCGGCGAAGTCCATCGACGGTCCGTGGACCATGATCAGCGACCACCCCGAAGACGACACCTTCTTCTACGACGTCACCGACGGGCAGAACAAGGAGAACTCGTTTTTGTGCGCAATGGAAGGCGGAGTCACACGTAGACCCCACTGCTGGGCGATCGACTCCAACCAGCCGCGCAAAGAGTTCTATTCCTTTTTCCGTCTCCAGTCGCTGCACACCCACCCGAACGGACGGTCCCACGCGCTGTACATCAGCGGCTTCGAGCTGTTCGGCATCGTCAAGTGGAGTCATCAGTAATGGTTGTTCGGTTGCTTGTACTATATGCTCCCTGTTTGTTGTCGCTCGCAGTTCTGCACGCAAACGAGAACATCGCTTCATCCTCCGCCTTTTCCGAGGATGTGGGGTCCCCCGTTTTCCACGGCACAGTGTTGGGACTGGAACAAAACGCACCAGTGCAGATCTAACGATAGCGATGGATTACCAGCCCGTTTCGAAATATAGACACGTGTACTGTCCTGGATTGAAACGTGCTTTGACAAGCCATGTTTTGATTTGTAGCAGAAGAGATATATCAGGGATTCCGCGTCGCCACCACGACCGGAGACCAGAACTATATAAAAGGCAACTCAAAGTACTTCGCGTTCCCTGCTGGAGGCGGCGGTGGGCCGATTTGCATCCAAAAGCACCACAATCCTGGAAGAATGCCTTCGCAGCTGCCCGTACTGGCCGGACACAAGTACGGTATCGTTTCGCTTTGTGATTTGCAGGGGTGACGTCTGCGATTTTGATTTCAACCCCTTCAACGACGAGCAGATCATCAGCTCTTCCGCCGACTTGACTGTGATGGTCGGATCCTCCGCTCTCCGTCACCCGTAGCTCTGGCAGTTCCCCGAGGGAGGTCTGACGGAGACGATTACGCAGCCCATCCTGAAGCTCGAGGGACACCACAGAAAGGTGGCCTTTGTCGAGTTCAATCCCGTGGCGAATCTCATCGCCGTGTCTGCCTCTGCGTAGTGTCCGTTGTGTCTGGATTAGGAGTAGCGACGGCACGGCCAAGGTGTGGGACTGCAAGCTGGGTGACGAGGTCGTGAGCTGCGATTGCAAGGCGCTTCCCCAGGATCTGCACTGGAACTACAGCGGCTCCCTGTTCTGCGTCTCGACGAAGGACAAGATGAACCGCATCTTCGATCCGCGCGAGAATCGCGTAATCTGCGAGTGGAGTCCCCACGACGGCACGAAGGCGACGAAGATGACGTGGCTGGGCGAAACGCCGCGTATCGTCACCACGGGCTTCAATCGCGCATCGCAGCGTGAGTGGAGAATGTGGGACCTCCGCAACCTCCGCAAGCCCGTCGCCGCGGACTCGCTGGACCAGGCGAGCGGCGTGATCCTGCCCTTCTTCGACGTGGACACCAACATGCTGTACCTGGCGGGCAAGGGCGACGGCAACATCCGCTACTACGAGGTGATGGACTCCACGCTGTACCCGCTGTCGCAGTACTCCTCCACCGTGTCGGCACGTGTATGCATTGGGCGGGCGTTTCACTGGTTAGGGTCTGTGCATGCTGCCGAAGAAGGCGTGCGATGTGAACAAGTGCGAGGTGGCGCGCATCATGAAGCTGACCAGCAAGGGCGACGTGGAGCCGCTGCCCTTCATCATCCCGCGCAAGTTCGAGGGCTACCAGCCGGACGTGTACCCGCCAACCTACGCGGGCATCCCGGCGCTGGACAACGAGCAGTGGCGCTGCGGCGAGAACAGCAACCCCATTCTGATGGTAGGTGTGTGTGTGGCGCGTGAGGCGTAGTCGCTGGAGCCCGGCGTGAACGCCACCTCCAAGCACGAGTTCACTCCCATCGACATTCCCGAGTACCACCAGGACAAGAGCGGAAAGCCGCCGATGGCGTCGAGTACGGCGGCGCAGCCTGTGCACGCTCCCTCGCAGTCTGCGCCGGCTGTCTCTGCGCCGGCTGCGCCCGTGGGCGGTTACGTGCCGAAGCAGGGCGATCTGACGGTCGACGAGGTGGAGGAGGAGATCGGCATGCTTCTTCAGCGTATGGAGTTTTTGGAGAAGACGCTTCAGCGATTGAAAAAGGAGAATGCGAAGGACTTATCGTGTGTTTGTGACAAACAAGTGAATCGACGTGGTCCTTCAACGGCTTCAGCTTCTCCAGAAGCGACGCGTCTATGTCTCACACCCACTTGTGTTGCTCACTGTGCACATGCACGTCCTCCAGCGCCAAGAAGGCGTACGGAAGCGAGAGCTGCTTCAGGCTGGGAATGTCTACGACTCACACATCCACGCCTCACACACCCTCCAGAATCGCACTCTCCACCCACTGGAACGACCACCCCTCCGACACGAGTCTCTCCAGCTTGGGCAAGTCGCGCAGGGTGACGGTGAATCCCTGGAAGAAGCGCGAGCCGTGGAGCGCGTAGTTGCCCAGGTGGATCTCGCGCAGCTCCGGGAGATCTACTCTGACAGACAGCCTTCTCACACACTCTCAACGACCGTGGAGGCGGAGCCGCCGAAACAGTTGTCGCCCAGCTCAATGGTCTCCAGCGAGAGCAAGTCTACGCTCACAGCACGCCGCCTCCGCCCACCTGTGATCACGAACTGCGCCTTGATGAAGTCCTTCGACTCGCGGTTGGCCACGCCGATCTTCAGCGTCTTCAGCGCGTCGTCGTCTATTCTTCACACCCTCCTCTCCGCGTACTCTCGATCACGCACTGCTGGTAGTGCACGAAGGAGGACGCGCCGATGGTCAGCTCGGTCAGGCAGGGACACGCAACCGCGTAGAACACGCCCTCGTACTCCGTGAAGGAGTAGTCGCCAATCGCCACACGCTCCAAACACTCCATGTCCTGAACCAGCAGCATCGTCGCCTTCGTGAAGCAGTTGTCGCCGATCACCAAACTCTTCAGCAGCGAGAAGCGCTCGAAGCTCACCGAGTTGTTGAAGCCGTTGCAACACCCCACGCCCACCACCAAACTCTCCAGCTTCCACGACAGCGTCTTCAGGTCCTCCACCTTGCTCACGTTCACGTTCTCCAACTGCCGCGGGAAGGTCTTCCATTGGTGAAACGCCCCCGCGTCTAGAGGAAAGAGAGAGAGGGTGGAGTACTTCGCAGCACGAAGCAGTTGGGGTCGATCACGAAGGAGTTGTCCGGAAGAACCAGCTGGGCGAGTTGGGGGATATCTAACCGTGACGGTCCCTACAAGACCCGACTGTCCAGAACCAGGTCAGGCGTGTGCTCGAGACAGTTCTGCCCACAGAGGAAGGAGCGCAGCGACGTCAGGTCTATGCGTCAGTTCCTCAAAGGAGTCGCACTCCGCAGTCGCACCTTCACGTTGGCTTTGAAGTGGCAGCTGAACACGGACTGGCCTAGCTGAATCGTCTCCAACACGGGGAGATCTACCTCGGAGAGGGATGACAGAAATACCCTCGAAAACGACGACAGAGGCGAAGTTGAAGCAGTAGTCGCCGAGCGTGACCGACTGGAGCGAGGGCAAGTCTGTCGTGAAGAGGAAGAACGACACGTACTCTGGAGAAGGAACTGACGCGAGTTGTAGAAACAGTACGAGTTCACGCCCACTGCGCCTATTTGGATTGCTTGCAGTTGGGGCAGGTCTAGGGACAACAAGGAGGCGTTTCGCTACTCGTGGCGGAGAAGGCAACGAAGTCATAAAAGGACCAGGAGCCCACTTCGAGACGCTGGAGCGCGGGACAGTCTCTGAGCTCCAGCCGCGTGCCCTCGCGTCCCATCGTCCTCTTCTTCCAGTCGCGGTTCAGCGTGAACGACTTCTCGCCAATCTCCACGCGACGCAGGTGGGCGTGGTTGGCGATGGTGATCACGGTGTTGGAGAGAAAGCAATTGTTCCCGACCACGAGGCTCTCCAGACACGGGAACGGCGTGTCGAGAATCCACGGCGCGGGCACCATCCCGCCGTAGCCGTGGTCCACGACGATCGACGTGGTGGTTGGAGGCAAGGCGGCGAGCGTGCCGCTGCTCACGTTGGAGAGCGGGTTGCAGTTGAAGCGCTTGCTGAAGTCGTCGAGCGCGGGCGCGTTGGCGACGACGAACCGACGGGCGTTCTCGAAGGAGGTTTCGTTCACGGAGAAGAGCTTCAGGCTGGGGAGGTCTGGAAGTAAGGGGCTCACATCAATACCACTGGACATGTTGATAGTGTTCACAAACCGACAGATGCCCCGGCAGAAGAGCGAGGTGAGCGAAGGCATGTCTGACGCTTCAATGGCTTCATCGTTTCCTACCCGAAAGAGTGAAGGCGGAGTCCTCCACGCTGCGGGATGGAACTCCCTCGCATACCCCCTCTCCCAGTTTGAGCACCTTCAGCTTCGGCATGTCTATTGCTCACGGGAGGCGAGGGAACGAACCCGAGAGAACGCTCTGTTTTGAGAACTGGAAGCAGAACTTGCCCAGCACCAGGCGCTCGAGAGAAGGCAGGTCTGGATATCATAAGAAAGGGTTAAAACGACGCGTGAGCGATAACGGCGCGAAGGAGAAGCAGCGCGCGCCCAGACCCATCTCGCCGAACGAGAGCGTCTGCAGCGCTGGCAGGTCGTGCATGTGGCAGGAGCTGAAGTCTGAGAAAGAATACCGTCCGACGGCGAGGGATGTCAGGCTGTCGCAGTGGTCCAGCGCGAACACGGTGGCTCGGCTCTCGCTGGGAGGTCGCGTCCACTTCTCCCACATGGTGAAGCACTTCTCGCCTATCGTGATGGTGGTGAGCGCGGGTACCCACTGGCAGAGGAAACCCGTCGCTTGGCGGAAGGACGAGGCGCCGATCGTCAGTGTGGTGAGTTCTCTGAAGCAGGAAAAGCAGATGGGGGCACAAATGTCGTTGCCCACGTTGCTGTCGAGAAGGAGGGAGCGCACCCGGCTGTGGATGAGAGGGGTTTTGATGAGGTTCGTTTCGAGATCGAAGTCGGAGATGGGTTTGTTGGTGGTGTGAGCGTCGTTCTTGGATATGGGAGAAGCATCCTTGGATACAGAAGACTCACTCTTAGAGACAGAAGACTCATCCCTAAACATAGAAGACTCATCCTTAGACACAGGAACAACAAGAGAACTCTCCACAAACGAATCCAACACAAAGTCATGCATGGAACGCCTCTCGCCACTCCCATTGAAGAAAACGCCCTCGCCATACGGCTCACCCTCACACAACAATCCCTTATACTTCACCCTCCCATCCGCACGATACAACGTTCCATAACCAATGTTCGTTTCGTCCACGCGAAATCCCTCGTACATCAACTCATGCTCCTTGCTATAGCTGCAACCCCAACCGCACGGCTTCCCTGACACGGAGTCACCCTCCCAATTCCCTCCGTCAGGTCCATTCGGAATAACGCTGTGGTAGAGTTGGTTGGTAAGAGCACAGGTTGAGGAATGGATCATTCTCCTGGATTGAATATCAACCACATAGAACTCCGGCTCTTTGTTATCTCGAAAATGGTAGTGAATCACGATGTTCGCGTTTACGACGATAACTCCCTTGCTGAGTTGAAAATTCGGTAGCACATCGTACAGTACCGCGTTTAGATTCTCTTGAATGCTAAAACAAGAGGGGCTGAGGCATATCTTGCCAGCCGCAGCTCCGTTGATCGTAAAATCGAACTCCTTTTCACACGCACTGCTTCCTGAATTGATCTGAACAACAGTTGCCCTCTCCCCTTGATCCAGCAATTGTCTCTTCGGAGGACTCTCAGAAGACTCGTTCTGAGAAGTGTCCTTCTCTTGGGACATAGTGAAGCGACAATATCGAAAGTCCGGATCGATTCAAACAGAGTGTGAGAGAACCATCCACGAGCACCCTCTCTCGAAACGCGAAATGCAGAAAACACATCATTTGCTACTCGTGTGGGAAGCCAGTGATTCTCTTCCTCTTGTGATAATCGCTCTCCCCTAGTGTAGTATCCGTTTTAGTAGTGAACCATGCCTAATACTGCAGAGATCTATCGTCAGAATGCGATTATCGAATATCATAATCAGTTGAATGCAAAACTGGCGGCACAGCATGTGCAGAGAGAGGGGGAAGTGCCTATGTACGTACTTGAGGCATTCGGGTCACGGGTAGTAATGGCAACGCGGAGCAGTTCAACTTTGGAGATATCATGATTGCAAACCTCATGGAGTCGAGGTACTTCTTCAAGATCCTGTAGGAACGCTCTGTTCCCTCTCTTGACGCCCTAGGGACATTATGGACTTTGATGCTCTGATGGAGGAAATAAAGAGGGAGGTGCACGATCTGGAGCCGTTGGTCATCGGCTCTTCTCGCCATCCTTCATCCGCCTTTTGCATCCTGTACAAGCTCTCCAGAATGCGTCTTACGTACCAGGAGCTCAATTCCATGATCCATAATAGTGTACGTGTCTTCCCTTCCCATCACCCATAGGACTCGCTGTACATTCGCGGAATCGGCTTCCTCTACATCCGCTTTGCCATTTCACCTCGCGAACTGTGGAAATTCTATGCTCCCTACTTTGACGACGATGCTCGCTTCGTTCCGTTTGCCGACAAAGCGTCCATGTTCGTTCTGTTCTGCACTATCACGCCTAGGGCGATCGGCAAGTTCGTTCTCGGCCTCATCCAGAACAAGCGATACCAATCGATGATGCTTCCCCCGATCCCCGTCGTGGTGAAGCGCGAGTGGGACGTGAACGTCCTCAAGCTCGAGACGCTGGACAACCGCGAGGTGATGCCCGGCGAGATCCACGTGGGCGACAGCGTGATGGGCTTCTACGGCGTTGATCTGATGTGGTACCCAGCGAAGGTGCTGCGCGTCCTGTCTCCGAACTCGTACTACATTATCTACGACACGTACAACAACAAGGAGGTGCGGACGCGAGGACACATTCTCATGAATGGCGAAGACCCCATGTCCATCGTCGCCAAGGCCAAGAAGGAGAGCGACTCGGATGCGAGCGATTCGTCGCGTCGTTCGCGCAGCTCCTCGCGAAGTCGTCGATCGCATCATCATCACCGAAGTCGCTCACGAAGTCGCTCACGCAGCCACTCGCACCGACGCCACCACCGCAGTCCACGCCGCGACGACAGCGAGCGCGGCACGAGCGGACTGTTCGACGAGAAGCGTCTGGCGGAGCTGGCTCGCGAGAAGGAGCGTCAGGCGGCGGTGAGCGACGGACACGCGAGCAACGTCGGACACGTCAAGCAGAGTCTGATGCTGAAGATGGACCGGTTCACTGCGCGGAAGGAGGACTACGTTCCGGAGAAGCCGGTGATCGTGAAGACGATCGAGGTGGAGGATTCGCTGGCGAAGGCGAAGGCGGAGGAGGAGCGGAAGAAGAAGGAGGCGGAGAACAAGAAGCGTCTGGAGAACATTCAGCGGATGTACAGCCGCGACAAGGAGGAAGACGGGTATAATCGTGACTATTATTCGTGTGTTTGTTCGCTCCTGTCATCATTCGCAATGGACCAGATGGACCAGAAGGTTAGAAAAGTGGGAAGTGGGAGAAGCGTGTGAGAGTAGGAATTCGACGACTTGGTGGAAAAGACGAGAGTGGACGCAGAAAACATTATGCAAGTTGAAATGCCGAAGAAGCTGGTGCATCTAAACGAACTGTCGAAGGTAAGACGCGGTGTTTCGTCGTCTGACGCGTGTAGGAGATTCTCACTAGCATTTCCGATATAAGCATCGACGTGAATATGGAATCCACGACAATTGTGTCAAATGAAGTGCGTCTAGCCGTCAAACGCCTAATCCATAGAAGATTTGCAAACTACTAGAACAGATAAAGCAAGAACTGTGGGATATGATCAACTACATTATCACGATAAAGTGAGTGATCGCGAAGGGGTTGATGGTCAGATTCTTCATCATGCTGAACCAGCCTCGCAAGGAAGACGGCAACACGTTCGGCGTGGAGGTGCAGAACGAGATCGTGAGCGATCTGAGCGACTCCTTGGAATCGGCTCGCCAGATCCTGTCCGATATGATTCAGTACTTCGCCACGAGAGCATCGTACATCGTCAGCGTAGCGGCTGTCGTTCCTGTTGAGGAATAGAGTCTGAACAACCCGCATGTGGCGGATTTCATCAGTGGCGTGAATTCCTTCGACAACAAAGAGTAGGGGAGACGGGTGCGCTGAACGCTAGGCTGCTGCTGATTTCGCAGAATGTGATCGATATTCGCAACACGTATGCTGCCCTGTACGATAAGATTATGAAGAACTACGACAAGATCGTGAAGCCTCGCGGTACCCATACCGGATTGAAATGGGATACAATGTATTAGTTTGTCCTTTTAAGCTGTTTCGCAAACACACAGAAAGTCACACGAAAAAGGACCTTTGGACCGCCCAGGTCAATTCGTTGGAGAACGCGGAGCGGAGGTAATGGTCGTCCTTCGGACTGAAGTAAACTCTATTCGGTAACAAATCCCATGGAGACCCACTCCACATCCTGATGATTGGCCCTAAGGAAGCGAGCGGCCTCCAGTGTCTGCTGGTTTATCACCCTGCAATCCTGTAAACCGAGAATGAAACGAATCGGCGTCGAAATCTACTGTTTACGCCCCATCTCCAATCGCACCTGATCCAAGAATCGGTGTGGGTTGGTTTGATTCACGATGCAAAGATCCTTGTCCGAGTACATAAATAATCCGTCTACCACCTGCTTCCGGGTGGTTGAGGGCGCATGTTCTGATTCAACGATGCCCGCCAGAACGGCCATCCAATATGCCATATCCGAACTCGTCATCATGGTGACCGTGTTGGCCACGGGATTGCGCAGGATGGCGCCCTAATCCTCACTTCATTCCCTTCCACTCACAGCAAACAGAGTGGGCGCTTTCTCCAGCAAATGAAGGCCAATGAAACCCCCGTAGCTGCTGCCCATGATATAGATGCGTGTGGAGTCGATGCAAGGCTCCTCCCTCACAAGCGTGTGAATCGCATCGATGACATCATACACCTCAATAGTTCCGATGTGACCGCAGAGACTGTGGAGGAACGCATCCCCATAGCCGAAGGAGCCGTGGTAGTTCGGCACCAGTACCGCGTAGCTAGAAATGACCAAACGCCACAGCCCTCACCCGCGTTGGATGCAGCACAAGGTTTCGAGGTTGTACGTGGCATTGAAGACATTGTGGGGTCCCCCGTGCAGCTTGACAATCAGAGGAAGCTTCTGAGAGGGCGTGGTTGTGGGGTAGTAGAACACGCACTCGCAACCGTCCTGCGGTTTGGAGGCGAAGACGCGGTAGGAGAGCAACGAAGCGCATGGTGGTATGTGAAGAGCGGAGGCGGAGGCGCCGGCGAGGAGAGAGGCCTGCTTCAGCGCGGGGTCGTAGGAGCAGAGGAAGGACGGACAGTCGGGTCCGTTCACCCGCAAGATGAGATGAGTGTGGAAAGAGGTGATGTAGTCAACGAAGGGGTAGTCGATGTCGCAGAGAAGAGAAGGAAGTGAGGGTGTGCGGAGAGAAGGAAGTGAGGGTGTGCGGGGAGAAGGAAGAGCGGGCACGTGGAGAGAAACGACGTAGCACACGCGTCTGCTGCCCGCGAAGCAGTTCACCACGAAACTGGCGTTAAGCGCACTTTGTTCCCTTCGCAAGGATATGTTCCTTCGTCCAGGAAGGGGTTTGCGGGTACGTTCGCGACAAATACGCCCGTATAGGTCCCAATGGGCTGCCTCTGGTGGTCGACGAGGAGTTGGAGGTGTTGAGTGCGCGTTGCGAGCGACCATATCTGCATGGAGGAGTTGTGCGTGAGGATGTCCCGACGCGGACCCAGCAAGACGAGCTGGTCCTGAAAGGGGTTCTTGCGAATGAATTGGGGATTGAACTAGGAATGATGATTCGCCGGTGCGGAAACAGTGGTGTCGATCTGGAGCATGGAAGACGTGTCAAAGGAGAAGAGAAAGAGGGAAGAAGGAAGAGTGGAGCACGCATTGAAGGGATCGTGATAGGGTTCCTCTTTCCACCCGATACAGTAGAAAGAGAAAGAGTCGTTCCACACCGCTTGTCCAAAGGAGTATCCGGGAAGGCAATTCGGAATTCGGAGCACATCGTTGCTACGATAGTCATACTTGTAGATGTGGGAGTGAAACTGACGCTTTCCAGAAGTCCACGTGTACTGTTGCGTATAGTAGCCCAAATCGGTCTTATCCACGTCAAAGGCGCTGTATCTACTGCTTATCCACCACCTTTGGTATCTACAGAATGGAGCTTGCAGTTTCATCCCAAGAAAAGAAGGAAAAGGGGTTCCCCACATTGAACACGGGATAATCGCTTGAAAATGTGAACTCGCTCAATTGTACCATCGAGTCACAATCCACAACGGCCATCCGTTGGCTTCCACAATCACTTCGGCTCAAAAACAGGCAGTACTTTCCCGAAGGAGAAACAGACACTATCGCTCCATAGAACTCGATGCGCTTCAAGCAGATATCATCTTCGGGAGAAGAACGCGAATCCCCTTCATGAACGATCTGGATCTTCTTGGAAATCGCATCGACCTCGTTCTTGACCGATTCTACAATACATATCGGCTCTACGATGAGAAAGGAGAAGCGAACGAACCACGAGATCCCAGGACGTAGCAATTCACATACTCTTCAGGAAAAGAGCGGATGATGTTCCTGTATTCCTCTTGACAAGATTCAAACGCAATGGGGTGCATTACTGTCTTTCGCGAGGAATGGAAACGCAGTTTTTGGATTTACTCGAGTATGAATTGTACGATGACGGTGTGCGTTCCCCCGTTCCGTCACTCCTAGTCCTGATCCTCGCCGAAGAGAACTATAACAACGACCACGATGAAAAGTGGTTATTGTGGATTGCAAAGGCGCTATACAAGAAGCAGTTGTATTACCGATGCTGTCTCTGTCTGGAGGAATGCTCCTCTACAGAAGCACTGTAATACTATACTGTTTCTATCTCAGGATTAGGGTTTTGAAGGCGCGCTGTTTCACACACTTGGGAAAGTACCAGGAAGCGTTGACTTCCATTGAACATATTGATGTACAGCTGGATTCCTTCATGAAGAGTAGGATGAAGCGTATAGAACCGCTCCCTTCTTGAAGATCTTGGGAGATGTGTATATGAAGCTCCGCCAAAAGGACATGGCAAAGCGAGTGTACCTGGAGAGTTACGAGAAGGACCCCACTCTCCTCTCTGTTCGAGTCATGTTGCATCGCTTGGGAGTGTGTAGATACTGTGTGTTTCCTTGACACGTAGATGTGGAGGAGTCGGAAGCAGTAGACAAGCAATCCGGTATGCTATCCTCCGTTCACACCCTTGGAGTCGCCGATTCTGCCGTCCAGCGCCATAACGCTCCTTCTTCGTTTCCCTCTCCTCTCTCGTTCTACTACCAGTTCTTGTACCACCACGACACCTCACAATACATCAAAGCGTACACAGATTACTCTGCATTGCAGTACCTCCTTCCGTGGTGGCAGGACGGAATCGACCGGTTTAGCAGTGTCTTGTTTGTGCTGAAGAAGGAGGCGGATCTGGAGTCGTTGGTGGCGAAAACGAAGCAGAACGAACCGCATTGTCGTGAAGTGGCTTTCCTATCCCCAAATGATGTATAGACGAGAGTGGTGGAGTGCAACCGTCTCGTGCTGAAGCAGAAGGAGGCTGCGCTTCAGATTCTGACGGAATTGTGCAATGATCATCCCGAGTACGTGTACGGACAGTATCTGCGCGGCGAGGAGTACCTACAACGAGGGGATGTGAAAACAGCATTTGAATCCTTCCGAAGTGCGCTACGCAGTGATGATGGCGACTACCGCGTGTGGCTGGGATTGGGCGATTGTTACGTTTTCCAAAAGGACTACAAAACGGCTATTGCGCACTACATGAACGCAATCACCCTCTTCCCTCACTGTACGAATGCATACAGTCGTCTTGTGCAAGCGTGGATCCAGCTGGGAGACAAGGGAACGGCGCAGCGACTCCTGTCAAAGGGGCTGTCCATCGATGGGGAGCATCCCAGTGTGAGTGAAATCGTTTGTTCTAAGTTCTAGTTGCTGCTGCTTCAAGCGAAGTTGTATAAATCACAAAAGAAATACAAGGAGGCGATTCGCTTCTACGAGAAGGTGAAAGCGAAGTGCGATCTGGAGGTGGCAGTGTACGTGGATATGGCGCAGTGCTACCATGAGTTGGGGGATATCGTGGAGAGCAAGCGACTCCTGTTTCAAGCGAGTAAGATTGAGAACTCCAATCAGGGGGAAGTCATTGCTCTGTTGAAGGAATACGACTTTGACGAAAAGTGGTGTGTTTGTTTTGCAAAATTCCTATCGAATTTCCAGCGAATTTCAATAGGATACACATGAGGGGATCATCTCAAACAATGCGCATTTGGCACCAATCCATCATTCCCCACTTGCCGCTGCAATGGCTGTTAGCGCAGCATCGCGAAATCGCTGCTCTTCGCGGGAAGGGGTGGATGAAGAAGCACAGCGAAGTGAACTACGTATTCCACTTCTCGATGGAGAGGCTTGTGGCTTTTCACCACATCGTCATGGAAGAGCTGATGAAGAGAGGCATCCAGGTGGATCGACGTTGGCTTGACTGCAACTACCGCGGCAAAGCGTTGGGAACCCGAAGTGCCTGCAGCCGAGAGAAGGTCGGTGCCATTCTCTCCTGGTCTCGCAAGAAGAGGATTCCGATCTATCCAATGCACACAAAACGGTTTCTCTGCAAAGATATGCTGGATTTGGAAGAGCGAATCCCCAAATACAATGAACGGATGAAGCAGCGTTCCTCCCGCTTCAAGCCCGTTTCCCTGTCCTTCGTTGATGCATGCAGAAGCAGATACGGATGCGCTTGTTTGTTCCAACAAAACACTGAAATGCTCCTCAGTAATACACGCCATTCCTTCCCTCGACGATCATCTGCGAGTCCAAGAATTCCTGGATGCGGCTCCGCTCGCTCTCCTGCATTCCCTCCAATCCCTCCTTCTCATGCTGAGCGCACTCCTCCACCGTTCCCAGAATCAGGTTGTCCAGCGTCGGAGGCATGTTGGTGTCCCATCGCGTGAACTCCAGCTTGTTGCCCGCCAGCGCGCAGCCACTGAAGATGCTCTTCTGCTTGAAGATGCTCTGCAGCAAGTAGTAGAGGTCGAATCGGTCGATCGGGACACTACAGTCGATGCCACTCCCAGCCCCTCACTCGGCGTTCTTGAAGACCAGCTTCTCCTTCGTCACCAGACGGTTGAACATCTTCACGATGATGTCCTGGTTCAGCGGCACCGTCGTGCTGGGGCGGAAGACCTTCTTCGCCCGCGAGTGCAGGATGTACGAGCAGATCGTGTTGCCGTACGCCGCCGGGACGCAGCCTGCGAGTCACCCTCACCCTCAGCGCTCACCGTAGACGGGGATGCAGCGATAGCGCATGTTGCTGCTGCCGCTGTCCGTGGACTCCGAGCTCGCGGACGAGGCGCTGCGCATCACGCTGTCTTCCGAGGACTACGCGTAAAGGTCAAATCATACCACCACCTTCGCCGAGGCGCTCTCGTCGTACGACATGATCTTCACGACGGGACGCTCGTACGAGGACACGCACGGGATGAACACCCCCGTGCTCGTGTTCGCCACCATCTTCTTCATGGGGTCGGCGTTCGTGACGGGGTTGACGCACGAGGCAGCGTCGAAGTCAATTCCACGCTTCTTCAGGTGGTAGCGGATCTTTGCGGCCAAGGGATCGTCTACTGCTTAGACCTGCCGTCGTTGCGTACACTTCACGTCCGTGATGTTGGTGATGAGGAGGGAGGTGGTGTTCGAGCGACAGCCGCTGCCCATGCTGCAGATCACCTCGAGGTTGTTGCGAATGCAGTACTCGAGGAGGTCGGTCTTGGTGCTGTAGTCGTCGATGCAGTCCACAACGAAGTCAGGATGGTTGTCCAAGAGCTGGGGGAGATTCTCCTTCGACATCATGGTGTTGAACGCGCGGATGTCCACCGTGGGATTGAAGTCCAGAATGTGCTCCTTCATCACCTCCACCTTGGGACGTCCAATATCCTTCCGCGTGGCGACGGAGTGACGATTCAGAGAGGACACCGTGACCATGTCGAAGTCGACAAAGGTAAAGTGTCCCACGCCCGCGCGGGCAAGCATATGCGCCGCGTGACTGCCGACGCCTCCCAAGCCCACGACGGTGATGTTTGCATCCTCAATTCGCTTCTGTCCTTCTTCCCCGAAAAAGGCCTTGTTGCGAATAAACTGCTGGCTGTGCAATTCCTCTTCGGTAACCGCTACTCATGACGACACAATTCCACTTCTACGGTTCTGTTCATCCATTTTCATTTTCTTTTCGTTTGACATGTTTCGCTTCTCCAAAAGGCTACAACGGCGAAAGGCGGGTTCAACTACGGGAATAAGCAAGCAGAATCGTTCGGGTACATCTCTGAAGGGTGGAATAGAAGAGAGGGCCTCGAAACGATGACCGGAGACAAAGCATATGCCTGAACGGGACACAAGCATTTGAAATCGTGGATTCAGAATTGGGGGGAGGAGGGGATAGCTGTTCCATTCTGTTGCATTTGCGAGGAGGAAGCATTAAACACAGTGAAATGACCGTGGAGAAGTCAGACGACTCTCATCACTGGATGCAGGTCGATTGCACCCACCACTGCACCTACCTCTTGCGCTTCCTCAGCCCATTCAGAAGGGAGTGCAACAGCAACAATGAGGGATCCATGCGAAAAGGGTATTTCCGAATCCATAGCCGTTTTCGGCCACACTCTATTTCGTGTCAATTCAAGCCGATCTTGGCATACAAAAGAAGCTATGGATATTACATTGCTGATTCTATTAATTCTCTTTCCCATTTTCATAATCATCATCGGATGGAGGTTAATAGCGTACTACCTGTCCGATGACTTCTCTAAGGGGTACTACATGGGAAAGATTGCATTCGTTGCCTTTTCGTTCTACTGGATTGACCGTATAGATGGCCTGCATCACAGTGGCGATTACTGCGATCTGTTTCTTCCCGCTGGATGTTGCAAACGCCGGAGGGTCTGCCAGCTGTGGCGTTGGTGTGGAGTCCTGCAGCAGAATTCCCTTCACGACGATTTGGTACACGATCTTCGTTCTGATTGTCGTTCTGCTCTGTATCGTGCTGCCCTTCACCGTGTTCTTCTACGAGACGGTGGATATTGAGCAGCCTCCTCTGGAGAAGAGAATGCAGAGCGCCTGCTCCTACACGTTCGGGACGGTGATCGTCGTTGCCGCCCTCTCCTTCATCTTCTGCTTCCTCATTCGCAAGGCCGATGTCGACATCGTGTCCTACACCATCACGCCCGATAACACGTTTGTGATCGGGAACGGAGACATGCCCACGCTCATCGGTGCACCACGCATTCCTCCCTCATTCGTAGTTGAAGAGCCGTTTGCCCTCTACAATCGCTCCGAGTTGTCTGTGGACGAAATGACCGTAGCGGACAGCATTCAAGGCCAGTCCGACGTGCTTTCACTGGATGTGTCCGTCATGGTTCGCCTGATTGCCCTGTTCTGCGTCCTGGGATGGCTGTTCTTCGTCGTGTTTGCTGGCGTTGGCGTGATCGGTCTTCCCTACAAGCTCATTTAGTTGGCAGCGCCAATCGTCCCTCACGCGTAGCGGATTCATCAACCGTCCGACGTACATGCCGAAGGAGCGCTTCAACGAGGAGAAGCAGAAGATCGGCACCCGCATCCAGGCATTGATTGCGCAGGGCGAATCCATCACCCAGATGATGGACGTGAGCCTTTCTCCTTCTCCTGACGGCGTAGAGCGCGAAGAACGGCAACTACGGCTGGAAGGAGAAGCGTCGCCTGAAGAAGGAAGCCAAGGCGGCCACGGCGGAATATCGCGCTGCGTGCAAGGAGCTGGACGAGGACTATTTGAAGCTGCGCGCGGAGCACATGAACTACAAGGAGAACAACCCCCTCCTGCCCGTGGCGAAGCTGATTCTGGGCATCCTGAGCATCATCGCGTCGCTGCTGTGGCTGGTGCAGCTGGCGCTCTACGTGTTCCCCATCCAGTTCACGGGAAGAGCCATCACGCCCTTCCTGAACTCCATGTTCATCAGCCTCAACGACTACCTGCCCATGCTGGCGTCCATCCTCGTAGCCGCGCGGGGTGGAGTTCACTCATAGCTCCTCGTGTTCGCGCTGTACTTCATGTTCTGCACCATCAACGGCGCCTTCAGCTTCGGTCTGCGCATCTTCATGATGAACGTCCACGAGATGGAGCCGCACGACACGCTGATCACCTCTCTGGTGTTCAACGGAGGGTGAGTGTGCTGACGTGTGCTGAGGCGTAGGCTGATTCTGATGGTGGTGCTGCCGCTCCTTCAGTTCTGCTCGAAGGCCTTTGGCGACTACGCGGCGCGCTCCGAGGTGATCGATATCCTTGCGTGGTGTTCGACGGTGTCTTAACGAAACGCATTTTCGGCGTGCAGATCGAGTACTTGCGGTACGTGTCGTGGGTGTTCAAGAACAACGTGTTTTTGTGGATCATGCTGGCGTTCATCGTGTTCTCGGCGTTCTACTACGTGAGAGTGATGGGAGGGAGTGACGAGTAGTCGTGTAGAAGGAGCGACAAGGAGAGGAATATGAAGAAGACGATCAAGAAGCTGAAGGAGGAGGACAAGCACGGAATTGAGTTGATGAAGATGAAAGAGGAAAGAGACAAGCAAGATATGGTATAAAATAGCACTTTGCATGTGTTTGTTGGGACAGAATTGGGTTGAATGTCCTTCCCTTCGACGTGGTTGTGCGTTGTGTCCTCTGCTGAGTTGTAGTGATATCACGATTACACTTCCCAAGGCGGAGTATGCGGAAATCGCGAAGAAGGCACTAGAGGTGGATCCGGAGCTTATGGAGGACAAGATCGAGAAGTCATTTGAAACGGCGGCGAATCGGTTCATTGTGTGGGCGGAAGAGTCATGAGGAATCACGTCTAGTCATTTCCGTGCTGTGGACGAAAAGACGCTGAGGCTAGGCGTCTCTACCTTCTTCGATATGGTGCAAGTGGTGATCAAGGCGTTGTCAGAGTTTTCCGAGTCTGGCGTTTGTTGAACAAAGCCTGAGCAGGAATATTTATACCATAGGAGCCTTGGACTCGTTAGACTTCTTATCGAGGAAGTTGCCCAGGATGTAGAAGACACCACAAATGAGAGCAATGATAGCAGGCAGCCAGCCACCCTTCCAGTAAATGATACCGGCAACGAGGTAGATGATGCCCTTGTAGAGAGGAGTCTTCAGAGGAGTGAGCTTCTCATCAATCGTCTTGGCCTGGGCGAAGCACTTAAAGCAAGAAACAAATTCCAGCACGCAAAGGAAAAGAGCGATAAGGATATTCAGGAGACCAAGCAAAAAACCAGCACGGAAGCTAAAACTGCCGAAGAACATCAAAAGTGCAGCGAGCATACCCAGGTACTTCGCCCAAACCCCGAGTCTGAATGACTTGAGCTACCCATCAGTCCATACACGAAAGAGTCACGTCATCGCACATCTTGCTGAAGAAGCCGTTAACAGAACTACTGACGACGCTGTCCATTGTATGTATGTCCAATTCAAGAAGGAATGTCTAAAAAACACGGATGCAAAGGATTATGATTGTGTGGGATAGACCGTTATGCTAGTATTCTTTGAGGCGTAAACGAATCCATGACTCGCTAGTGCGTTCTTTGACTTCTTTCCCTTAGAGTGTTTGATTCTGTGTGGAGCGCCGGTCATCGGGAGTAATGTGGCGAAATGAGAGAAAACACTACTGCAATACGACACAATCACGTCTTTCCGCCCGAGGTTCTGTTATACTCCGCGACGAACGCCCGTACTCTGTCTTCGTACTTCTTTGGCGAGTCCCTGTACACCTAAGTGTGAGCGAGACGATACACAAAGCACCATCACCGGTTCTGCCTGAGCCGGATCGTCCCAATTGGGTGATTCGAGGAGATGTTGAATCCCGAGAAGGATCTCCTTTACGGAAATCGAGGGTCTCCATCCAAACTCCTTCTTGTTCGGGTTCAGAATGCTCAAGCAAACGGTGCCAGAGGGATACACATTGGGATGAAAGAGAACAGGTTTAAAAACGCCTACGTGTGAGATGGGAGTGGTGTAGACACATTTTGGTGGCAGCGCAGGGTAGTTGTCTGGGAAGTACAGCATGCATTGGTACTTGCCGTCCTCCCATATTGTCTAGGGAGTCAATAAAAGACAGAATCCATACTCCTTTCTTTCCCGGGATGACGCACTTCCATGTTTTCAAATCAGTTGAGCCATCGGGCAAATCAATGGGGTGTGCCTGATTGTTAGAGGGAGTGACGAGAAATCCACGGAGAACCCAACCGGATGATCCTTTCTCCACTGTTTTCGCTCTCCCATGAGTCTCTTTTCTGTCAACTCTGTCTGTGATGAGAGTACGAGTAGTAGTACTTCCACTCATTGTTATCTTCAAACTGTGTAATGATAAGAATGAGGGAAGGGGAGGGGATTTGGAACAAAAAGATGATAGTACGGGTAATTTAACACTGGCAGTTCTTGGAGCACTTGCAGTTGTTGCCGCAGGTGCATTTCTCGCAGCACTTGTGATCCTTCGTGCATTGGCAGTTATCACCACACTTGCACTCCTCGCAGCACTTGCAGTTGTCGCCACACTTGCAGTTCTCGCAGCACTTGCATTCCTTAGAACATTCGCAATGATCACCACACTTGCATTCCTCACAGCACTTGTGATCCTTCGTGCATTCGCAATGATCACCACACTTGCAGTTCTCACAGCACTTGCACTCCTTCACGCATTCACAATGATCGCCACACTTGCAGTTGTCTCCACACTTGCACTCCTCGCAGCACTTGTGATCCTTCGTGCATTGGCAGTTATCTCCGCACTTGCAGTTCTCACAGCACTGGCAATCCTTTACGCACTCGCACTTGTCACCACAGGTACACTCCTCACAGCACTTGTGATCCTTCGTGCATTGGCAGTTATATCCGCACTTGCATTCCTTAGAACACTCGCACTTGTCGCCACATTCGCAATGATCACCACACTTGCAGTTCTCACAGCACTTGCATTCCTTAGAACACTCGCAGTGATCACCACACTTGCAGTTGTCTCCACACTTGCATTCCTCACAGCACTTGTGATCCTTAGAGCATTGGCAGTTCTCACCACACTTGCAGTCCTCGCAGCACTTGCATTCCTTAGGACATTCACAATGATCACCACACTTGCATTCCTCACAGCACTTGCAGTTGTCGCCACACTTGCAGTTCTCGCCGCAGGTGCAGTTCTCGCAGCACTTGCATTCCTTAGAACATTCGCAATGATCACCACACTTGCATTCCTCACAGCACTTGTGATCCTTCGTGCATTCGCAATGATCACCACACTTGCAGTTCTCACAGCACTTGCACTCCTTCACGCATTCGCAATGATCACCACACTGACACTCCTTCGCGCACTCACACTTCATAGAACAATCGGAACAACTCATTCTCAAAACAAATCAAAACCAAAATGAAAGAAATTATGAAATCTCGTCCAGGTCAAAGGAGCAAATGAGCGAAACTCCTTGTCATCTGCGAAAACACCCTCCATTTCTGCCAAGACTTCTTCGTTTTTGGAGAACGCGCGAATTCTACTATCGTCAGGCCTGTAGACACGCATTATAAGCTTCTCTCATTCTTCTCTTTCCACCCTATAGAGAACTTTTGCCAACGCCGAAGCATTGACCGATTCCAATCAACCACTTTTCTAGAGCATTCGATCTCCCATAGTCAACAATTCTCACCCTCTCTTCGCGAATAACGTTCTTCGTCACTCTCCATTTGACACCCACCGAACACATCATAAGCACGGCGAATGATCCCACTCTACCCCCTGCCATGGATCGAAACAGTCCAGCTTCGCCTGTCTTCGTCACTTCCATTCCACTTCCACCCCTCATTCCCGAATCGCGCCCGCCTCACACCAAGGACGAAGCGATCCTAGCCACTGCTTCATACGATACTCCGTTACTCAGTTCCCCCTTTTCTCACTTCGAGATCGCATGTCGACTCAACTCCCTTCACCCGCCCAGCAATCCAAAACGGTATCATTGCCTCTCATTTTTGGATGGATTCAAGAGAGAGGATCGCCAAATCAATGCACGTCGGAATCCAGTGGAATCAGTCCTATAGTATGGATTACAGCGGAACTATCGTGGAATGCTATGCAACCCTCTCTGTCGTACCATCATGAATGCACGAATCGATACAGATTGATAGTGTATACATGTAAGAGGAGTGTTGTTTTGTTTCCTGCCGTTCGATGATGCTAATCGCCACTAGATATTGCAAAGAATGGCTGATTCAGTCCTTCACTACAAGCTTGTTCTTCTGGGAGATACGGCTGTCGGAAAGTCATGTCTGGTTGTTCGATTTGTCAGAGACGAGTTCTTCCCCTTCCAGGAGCCCACTATTGGTGGTACGTGTTCATGTGTGTTTTCCTGACCACGTAGCTGCGTTCTTGACTCAGAACGTGAACGTCGATAATGTTACTATCAAATTCGAGATTTGGGATACCGCCGGTCAGGGTAAACACTGGAGAGTGCGTTTCATCGGTAGAGCGTTACAGAAGCTTGGCACCCATGTACTACAGAGGTGCTGCGGCTGCCGTCGTCGTGTACGATATCACGAGCCGCGTAATGGCGTGTTTGAATCCTGAATGGTAGGAATCCTTCAACGGCGCCAAGTCTTGGGTGAAGGAGCTCCAGAGAAGAGGAGATCCCAACGTCGTGATCGCGCTGGCTGGCAACAAGTGCGATTTGGAGGAGAACCGCCAGATTCCTCGCGACGAGGCGGAGGAGTACGCCGCTGAGAACAACCTGCTGTTTATGGAAACCTCCGCGAAGATGGCGCTGAACGTGCGCGAGATCTTCGAGGCGATTGGTCACAGACTTCCTAAGGGCGCTCCCGCTGCGGAGAAGGCGGACTCGTTCGTTATTGCTGCTCCTCAGCAGAATGACAAGAAGAAGTGCGATTGTTAAGGATGTTTGCTTGTATGCTGTGGTATGTTATTTCTATTTCGCTGTTTGTGCAACAAGCCACGCGCATCACGCACCCCCCTTCTTCTTCATCTTTCTCCTCTTCGCGAACTTCTCCATAATCTCCTTGTCACGCTTGTACGACGGAGACTGGCTCTTCTGGTACTCCCTCTCCTCTCTCTCCAGCAGCTGCTGCACCGAGAACCCGAACGGGTTCGTATACGGCGCCTCCTGTGTCTCGCACAAAGGAAGTCTCCACGCTCCCTTGTACATGCCGTCCAGCTCCGCCTCGCGGATCCGCATGATCTTCCCGTTGATGTCCTTCTTCTGGTCGTAGTGGTCGGCGAGGCTCGACTGCCGGTGCCGCAGGTGGAACAGCCACGACTGCCCCAGCAGGCTGAAGTGGAAGCCCTTGAACCGCAGGTGGTTGATCCACTCCAGGCGGTTCTTGCCGAAGTCCTGCAGGTACGTGTAGAACAGCGGCACCTCGCCCGTCTTCTTGACGATCAGGAACCTAGGCGTGAGCGAGCGACGAAACGCCCACGGCTGCTGCTGCGTGTTCGCCCAGCAGGTGTAGGGAGTCAGCGGCTCGTCGGCGGGTAGCGAGAACCAGTTGGCCAGCGAGTACTGCTAGAGGTGACGGGGTGCAACAATCGGGACATTCACGCCCTTATTGCCCAAATCGCTGCAGGACTGGGTCACGGTGCACATGCGGAGATCGTACTTGGTCAACGAGAAAAAGCTGTTCATTCTAGGGTGAACGGGAAGAATAGGGACGACTCGGAGTGGCAATCGAACCAATGGGGACAGTTCATCGTGTAATGGGCCATTTCGAATAGGGGGAGAACGAGCGCGAGATGGGGGTCATCCAGCACATCGGTCGGGAGAGATAGGAAAGTAGAGTGCAAGGAAGCTAGACGTGAGAGAGGGGCGAAGAGGGGACGAGATGGAATCACATCAATATCGATCACTAAAACATGTGTGGAATCACTGTTTGTATACGCTAGATTGCGGAGCTTGTTGATAGGAAAGTTCGTCCGCTCGGGCACGAACATCGCAACCCTCACTCGCGAAGGGAAGAAGGAAGACTCCGTAATGGTTTGAAAAAGTTCCTTCTCCTCCTTCTTCACACAAATGGCCGCAGAAATGGGACTAGTCGTCAAGCGTGTCCGGAATGCTCACCCCGGCCACGTAACCACCTGATTATGCAGGAATCCATAGCGCGCTAAGCTGGAAGTGAGGGAACGAGGAGAGGACCTACTCGCCAACTGTCGCCAGCGTAATCGATGAAGACACAACTAATCGTCTTTCCACATCCTACACGTTATCGGAGCGGGGAAGCACGACATCCTGGCGCAAGTTCTTCTGTTGAATCACCGCCGTGGTGTGATGTGCGGAAATAATAGAAATGTACTCGCTACGCATTCAAATTGGGAGACTGTCGAGTACTAGTAGCCGATGATCAAAAAGAAAAAGACGAGCACGATGGCCACACGGAGGATCACAGAGACTACCGATTTCATTACGAGTTTGCCTTTCTGTACGGAGCACTGCGCAGAAAGGACTGTCTTCTTCGGGTCGGGTGAGATTATGAGGCGAATTCCACTTTTCGGCGGGATTTGGAGTCGCTGAAACATGCATTCTTTTGGCATTCGTTTGTTATGTCATTTGTTATCCGTGTATTGGTGAAATCTGAGATCCAGGAGTGTGCATGGGAAAGGAACGGTGCTGCAACGGCCTCAGTCACTGAGTAATCGATGACGAACGGAAGGATGGAGCAGGGAGAAGCGAATAACGAATGGAAGCAGATAACAAATCGGTAGGAACAATCTTTCATTAATTGACTCCTTGTCCATACTCTTTCCACTTGAATGGATGCTGAAGATGTGTATGAGTTCAAATGCAAGTTGGGAGCAGAGTGAGCTTGAAGTCAGTGTAATCAGGTATAGTGACTTCCTGGCGCTGGACAGGTCATCAAATGATCTCGTGGTGATCAAAAAGATGAAGATGCTGCTGAGTGAAGGCGATATCGAGAGTGGATCAAAACGGCTAAAGGAGTGCCAGTCGCCTTTCGTTGTGAAGTGCCACGATTTGCTACAGCACGAAGACGAGTTATGGGTTCGTATCGGTTGTCCACCTGATTGTGTAGATGGTGACGGAGTACTGCCATTGTGGGTCTCTTGGAGCGTATTTGAGATATTGCAATCGATTAAACGAAGAAGAGATCAAGGAGATTGTGAGTTGTTGTTTGTTGGGGTTACGGTGTCTGCACGATCAAAACATGTTGCACGGAGTGGGAGTGGGAGTGGAGGGTGACGGGTAGGACGTCGAACCGTACAACTTCTTCCTCTCGGAGAGTGGTGTGGTGAAGGTGGGTAATACCGGATTGGCTACGCTCATGGAGAATCCCTCTTCAAAGCGAAGGAAGAGTTGTGCTTGGTTGTACACGGCTCCTGAAGCATTCAAGAGCGGCGCCGTATTGAAGAGCGATGTGTGGTCGTTGGGAATGAGTGTGATTGAGATGGTACAAGGCAGACATCCGTTTGCTGACCTCACATCAGCTCAGGTGGTGAAGAGGGTGTGCGAAGATGAACCGCCTTGTCTCACGTCGTTGTGTTGGTCTCGAGACCTAAGGGGCTTTGTGAGCAGGTGTTTGGTGAAGGACATAGTCGGAAGAGCGTCCGTGAAGGAGTTGTTGAGGGTTGTTCTGTCTCTGTTGTGTTATGAGTAGCACCCCTTCGTGGTGGACACTGTGGAGAGACTCCAGAGAGAGCGCACACTGCCCACCATCGAGCAGCTCAAGTGGAAGTCACTCTTTTTGAAGTTCGGCAATCCTAACAGCTATAGGCGCAGACACTTCGTGTACGGCGTTGACAAGAAAGGAAGCGGGCTGCACATACTCAGAGGCACGTCGAGAGTGAACGATTCTGTGGTGGCTGAGTATGACAGAGAGGGGATGGCGGTGGTTGTGGACGTGAATGAGAAGAGGCTGTTGAAAGTGAATGATGTGGATTTGAGCCGAGTGAAGCACGACGAGATTGTGGATTTGAATGCGGATGGCGATCGCTGGGAGGGCGATGTGTTGGACGGCAAGCCCTGGGGTTTGGGCGTGCTGTACGACAGAAACAACAGCATCGCCTATGTTGGCTTCCGAATTGATCGTTTGAATGTGTGTTACGGTCGTGAGTTCTACTCTCACATTGGAGTGATTGCGTATGAGGGCGAGTGGTGTGACGGAATGCGATGGGGACGTGGCGTGCAGTACGACCGAAACGGCGATGTGGTGTATGACGGAGAGTGGGTGAATGATGTGCGGGCGACTGAGAGGATAGGGAGTGTATCGGGTGATGTGGCAGTTCACAACCGAATTGAAGAACTAGTTGTGAATAACTATTGTGGTGGAGAGGATGTGAGGGAGTTGGATTTGTGCGGGTTTGTGAATCTGAGGGAACTGAAGGTTGGAAAGAGGTGTTTCAAGCATGTGGATAGAGTGAGCATCTGTGAGTTGAGAGCGTTGGAAAGGATATACGTCGAACGAAACAGCTTTACAACAGAGAGTGATGAGTCGTTTTCGTGGGGCTGCTCCCAGAAAAGGAGAGGAGGTCGTTTCTATTTGAAAGACTGTCCAAAACTGCAAGTGTTGAGTGTGGATCTGTACGCCTTCTCTGACTTCGATGTGTGTGAGATCGAAAGAGTGCGTGGTTTGAGAGTGATTGGAATGGGAGGTGGGAACTTCATGCATGCTTCATTGGAGTTGGTGAGTACACACACTCCAAGGGAGTCAGGAGTAGATATGCCTTCTCTCGAAACACTCGTGTTTGGCGCAGGGGCATTCGAGAATTGTTCTCGTGCTGTGTTTGAGGGTGATTTCTTCTCTTGTGCGTGATTGACTAGACTTGCCTAGATTGACTTCCATTGCGATGGGTATTACTGCATTCATGTTCAACGAGATGGACTGCAATAGCACGCTAAGAATGCGAAGTGATGCAGTGAATACGGACTGACTGGCTAGACTTGCCGAGACTCACATCACTCACTGCCGAAGGGTATTGGACTAAGACATTCCGTTATGTTCGTTACATCATTCTCGAAAGTGATTCCCATCCACTTGAAATGATGATTAGACATGCCCAATCTCACCGACGTGTATCTTCCAAATGCGTTCAGCTGCAAGAAAGACGTCATCATCCATGGAAGTGCGCACTCTATCCCTCCTTCACACATAGACATTGGCGCTTTTCGCAGACGTTTCAACTCTCCTATTTGTTCCACACGCGAAGAGCATCAGAGGAAGCACAGAATAATGAGAACGATCCTGCACCCTTCAAATCCCTAGGATGTGCTCAGATGATTGGGAACGACGACTCCACCCCAATAACGCGGAGCACCCTATTTACAGCACATAGACGGTCTCGATGCGACTCACCGAAGACAAATCACAAACCCACACCAAATCCAACCCCTCTTCCCTAGAACGCCTTGCTATCCTCAGGTTCGCACCACCCATTCTCTTCCCACACTTTCCGCACACAATAGCGACAAACACAATCTGGTGCGCCCAGAAAAAGGATTCCGAACGGATGCTCTCCACGGCGGCGATTGTTTGGATAGCTATTGCGGTTTTCCTCGTCCTCGTAATCGTGATCATCGCGGTTCGCAGCAGAGTACGAGCGTCTCAGCGCCCTCACGGATAGGGCGTGGATTGGGTGGACGGAAGCAGCATCAACTACATCACTTCTCCGCGCTTCCGCCCCACGGCTGTCGTGTACTGTCTCCTCCACTTCAAGGATCCCATGAACCCAGTCACCTTCAAGGAGTGGTTTACGAACACGTCGTCTCCATTTCCGATTCTCATCTCCTAGGTTCCTTCAGCAGCCCGCGTTCACCAACCGCTTTGTGATTCGTCGGTTCCTGTGGAGTTACTTGTTTTGCCTCGTTTTCTCTATCATGCATAGCGAGAAGGACCCGGACTTCCAATTGGACGACCACATCGTTGTCCACGAAGAGCCCATCACGCTCGACGCCTTCCGCGTGTTCTCCGAGAAGCGGATCAACGTAGGTGCATTTCAACCCGCTTAACCGCCCAGATCGAGCTGGACATCCGCCACGCCATGTGGGAGATCCATCTGTTTACCAACGTCGTCGACGAGGCGGACTGCAAGTCGGCACTGCTGCTCCGCTACCACCACTCGCTGCTCGACGGCGTCAACATCATGCGCATTCTCCTCCAGTCGACGGGTTACAACGCCGCGGAGATCAAGCCGCGGAAGGCGAAGGCGGCGCACATGAATCCCTTCGTCTTCGCGGGCAGCTGCATCAAGTGGACGGTCAAAACCGTCCTCTCGCCCCACGACAAGGGCAACCCGCTGGTGGCGGCACCGTCGCTGGACGCCACGACGCCGCGCCACATCATGTTCCGCACCATGGACGCCTCCGTGGAGGACGTGAAGAAGCTGAAGGCGCAGGGCTTCTCCGTGAACGACGTGTTGATCTCCTGCCTCGCCGGAGCCTTCGGACGCTTCGCGACGAAGGACTACACGGAGCCGGTGACGCGCACGGTGCACGGGTTTTTGTGGGGCACGATGACGCCCATCACGGACGCGTTCAAGCCGATTCAGCCGGGAGAGAAGGTGATCGGCAACAAGAGTGGGCGCTGGGCGCTGCGATGACGCGGTAGACCTGACGCTGTGCATCATGAAGATGGCGATGAACATCGAGGACCCGGTGGAGCGGCTGAAGGTGGTGGGCGCGGAGATCCACAAGCACTTCGCCACGGCGGAGTTCTTCGTGATGAACCGGCTAATGAACTTCATGGGTTCCCTTCCCAGGTGCATCGCCGACCCCATCTACATCGGCTTCACGTAGGGGAGGAGTGGGTCGTTCACGCCTAGCAAGTCCGCCTCCATCTCCCTGTCGACGCTCCCGGGCCCCAAGCAGGCGCTGGTGATGAACGGCAACCCGATCAACCAGATCGCCTTCTCCGTGCCGCCGACCATCGACCTGCACGCCTTCTGCACGCTGCTGAGCTACAACGACCGCGTGACGGTGACCATCACGGTGGACGCGAACCTCTTCTCGGAGGCGCAGTGCAACGTGATGCTGGAGGCGTTCAACGAAGACCTCACGGCGATTGTGCGGAGTGTGGACAGTGCGTCTATTGCGTGGTGTGTTTGTTGTGCTATTCGTTGTTCTTTCCTGACTTGAGTGCAGCAAGCTCAACACACTACTCCAATAACTCTCTTAACTCACTCACTTAACCCACAACAACACTCTTAACTCACTTAACTCACAACAAACACCCCAATCACAACAGAGACTACTCTCTTCTGACTTCACCCATGTCCGCGTCTCTCTCCATGTTCGTGTCGGGCACAATGTCCGTGTTCTCAGCCGCCTGCTGCGCGAACATGCTGGAATCGTTGGCAGAGCGAATCGCCGTGTTGTAGTCGCCGTCATCGTCCGTCTCCTCGGGACGAGCCATCAGGTCGTCGTACATGCTGTTCGCCAGATCGCCGTTGCCGCCGTTGTCCGAACCGCTGTCCGAGTCGCTGTAGCTGGAGTCGCTGTAGTCGTCGTCGTCGCTCAGCGCAGCCTGCTCCTCCATCTCGATCAGCTTCTTCTTGCGCTCAGCGCGCTCCGCGCGTCTCTGCTCGAGGTTCTTTCTGCGGTCCTCCTCGAAGCTGTCCCACATGCTGTTCACCTCCTCAGGCTCCATCGGATGCACGTACACCCACAGCGTGTAGCCCAGGCCGATGAAGAGCAGCACGAAGATCACGATCGACATGATCAGGATCACCGACAGCGCCTTCGGGTTGATCTTCGTCGGCTGCGCGCCAGACGGCTGGTGCGTGGTCACGACGCCGAACGTCGAGCCCGTCAGCACCGCTCTGCCGCTCTCGAACGAACAGTCGTTGTTGTTGTCCGCCTCGCGCTCGTTCCAACCAACAGCCATGATGTCCGCCTTCGACGCGCAGTGCGTGTCGTCCTTGTCGCGCTTGTCGTACTTGAACCGCACCTCCTTGTCCAGCTTGTTCGCCGTCGAGCCGTCGATCAGCACTTCGTAGCAGAAGCCCTCCGTGATGTCCACGTCCACCATGTAGCACTGGTACTTGTTCACCGTCACCTTCTTCGTCGCGCTGTCCGCCAGACGACGCGACGACGACGTCTCGAACGACACCGACGAGCCGTCCGAGAAGGAGATGTCCGCAGAGCTGCTGCCGTCCACGTCCGCCTCGCCCTTGTCGGCAGTGCTTCTCCAGCCCTCCAGCACCTTCTCCATCTTCTCCGGGTCGCCGTTCACCTCCGCCAGCAGCTGCAGCAGCAGCTTCTGCGGGTTCTCGCTGTTGCCGCTGCTGTACGCCGCGCTCACCTGCGAGGCGTAGCTGCCCACGAACGCCGGCACCATCGTCGCGTTCATCTCCTTCACCACCTTTTTCGCGAAGCCGTCGATGTCGTAGTTCATGCCGTACAGCACCGCCATCACCTTCGCCGAGTACGACACGTCCTCCTGCACCAGCGCCGACGAGGCGTCCAGGATCGTGTCCTTCTCCGTCTTCTCTCTCGCCACCGCGTCCAGCAGGTACGTCGCGATGCGCGCCGTCGAGCTCAGCTCCGCGTACACCGTTCTCACCTCGCTCGCCACGAACTTGTCGCCGCTCTCCGGCAGCACGAACGTCTTGAAGTCCTCGAACGCGAAGAAGCCCGCCGAGTCCACGAAGTTGTAGCACAGCTTGCGGCCCAGGAAGCCGCTGCTGATCGTGAAGTTCGCCGCGCTCTCCACCAGCGAGAAGCTCACCGTCGACAGCGCGCCCGTGCACGACGCCTCCGGCGCCACGAACGCGAACTGGTCCTCCGCCGACGCCTGCAGCGAGAAGGTGTGCAGCGCGCCCACGCCCGTCAGCAGGAACAGCGGGTCCTCCAGCGGAATGATGCGCGCGAAGCGCATCACCACGTCCTGCTTGAAGCCGAAGAACGGGCTGTTCTCCGTCATGCGCATGCACACCTGGTTCTCCGCGTCGAACACCACGTCGTTCGACGGCGTCACCTCGATCTGGCTGTTCGCCGACACCGCGTCCACGCCCGCCGCCAGCGACGTGCAGCTGCCCGCAGCCGAGGTCACGCGCACCGTCACGCCGTCGGGCAGCGTCTTGCCGCCCTCCAGCTCGACCGTCACCGTCTGCTGCTGCGCCTGCACCAGCGTCGTGAAGGACATGGCCTTCAGGCGGTACACCGTCACCTTGAAGTACTCACTGCCCGCGGGAATGATGTGGTACGCCGAGGACGCGCCGAACTCCGAGAACTGGTAGCACACGTAGAAGTCGTAGACGCCCTCCACCAGGTCCACGCTCACGCTGCCGCTGTTCACCGTGATGCCGCTGCTCACGCCCGCACACGACGGCGACTGCACGAAGGCAACCTTGTCGTCCACCTTCAGGTTCTGGCCCTGCAGCGTGAACGGGATCGCGTGCACCGTCGACGACACGAACGGCGTCGGGCTCTCCAGCACCGTGAACACCTTGAACACCTTGCGGATGCGCGAGGCCACGTAGTAGTCGCCAGGCAGACGCAGGCACAGGTGCAGACTGCTGTACGCGCGCGTGAACTGCGAGCTCACCGTGCGCACCGTCTTGTCCGCGCCCGTCGTCAGCGACGCCTCCAGCACGTAGTTGTCGCACACCGTCTCCGTCCACACCGCCGACACCTCGCCCGTCACGAAGTCCAGGAACTCCGCCGTCACCGTCTCCGTGTCGCTGATCGGCTCCTCCGACAGCACGAACATCTTCGCGTCGTTCACCTCGCCCTCGATCGCCGTCGCCTCCACCGTCACCGTGATCGGGTAGTGCGTGTACACGCTCGCCATCGGGTCGTGCACGATGCACAGGTAGTACGTGCCCGGCACCGTGAACACCACCGGCATCAGCTGCGCCTCCGTGCCCGCGTTCGTCACCATCAGCACCTGGATCGGGTTCGTCGACACGCCCGTGCACTCCTCGCTGTTCTGCACGAACTTCACGCGCGTCTCCGGAGAGAAGTTGCTGCCCACGATCGTCATCGGCGTCGTGTCCGGCTTGCCCTCCACCGCGAAGCCACTGGTCGGAATCGGGATCGTCGTCAGCCACTTGGCGTGCGACACCGACGTCACCGTGTACACCACGATCGGCGTCGGCACCATCACCACCTTGTAGTTCACGAACTCGTAGCACATGCGCGTCACCGCCGCGTCCGTCACCGTCAGCACCACCGACGTCAGGTCCGTGATCGTCACCGCGTCCGCAGGCGCCGCGTCGCACGACTCGCGCGTGAACCACACCTTGTCGCCCACCGCGAAGCCAACGCCCTGGAAGACCGTCGTCGTCGGCACGTTCGCCACGAACTTGGACGGCGTCACGCCGGACACCACGAACAGCTGCAGCGTCTTCGAGGCGTACTTCACGTACTCCGTCTCGCCGGCGAACTTGTAGCAGGCCTCGAACGCGCTCTCCGTCACCGACGCGTCGATCGTCACCGTCGTCGTCTTGTCGTTCTGCACAGCGAACGTCAGCGGCGAAGGCTCGCTGCAGCTGCTGCCCGCGCTCACGAAGCGCAGCATGTCGCCAGCGCTCACGTACGGACCGTCCACGCTCACCGTGTACGTGCCCATCTCCATCTTCAGCTGGTTCTCCATGTCGCCCGAGCGCACCACCGTCAGCTCCTTCAGGTTCAGCTCGATCGGCAGCTTCGTGTACTCCTCGCCCTTCTTCACGCAGAACTGGATCGGCACCGCCACGCCGCTCGACACCGCCAGCGTCGCCACGTAGTCCGTGATCGACACCGCCACCTCCGAGATCGGCTCGGACGCGCAGTCGCCGTTCTTCACCAGCTTCATGTCCATCGTCTTGAAGTAGCGCACGCCGCCCTCGAACTCCAGGCTCTTCGTCGTCACGTCGTCGCCCTTCACCACCGACACCACGTTGTTGTAGCCCTTGATGGTCACCGCGTACTCCTCCACCACGAACTCCACGTTGTCGTACGACAGGAACTTCGTGTCGCCGAACTGCACGCAGAACTTGTAGCTGCCCACCTCCGTCATCGTGAACTCCTCCGCCACGAACGTGTCCACCTCAGCCGTCTCGTTCAGCTTCAGCACCGTGCCCAGCGACATGCAGTTGCGCTTCGCCTTCACCAGCTTCACCGTCGCGCTCATCAGGCCGTGGCCGTACAGCAGCAGGCCCTCCTCGTTCACCGACTCCGCGTTCGGCAGCGACAGGTTCACCAGCCACTTGTTCACGCTCACGCGGTCCAGACCGTACATCTCCACCGTCTCGCCCGTGTAGTAGTACACCTCGTTGTACGCCGCGTAGCGGAAGCACACGTACAGCAGCGGCACGTACTCCGACACGTTCACCTCCACGTAGAAGCGACCGAACGCGTCCACAGACACCGCGTTCTGGTCGTAGCGCGTGTCGCAGCGATCGCTGTCCGACAGCTGCAGGTAGCCCATGCTCACGCCCGCGCCCGTCAGGTGCAGGATCGAGTCCGTCTCCGCGATGATGTAGTCAGGCTCCACGCTCGACACGTACAGCAGCGACACCGTCTCGTCCAGCAGCATGTACGCGTGGTCGCCGAACTTGTAGCAGATGTGCAGCGTCGGCACCTTCTTGTCGAACACCACGCTCGCCGACACGTAGATCTTCTCCGTCGCGTCGTCGAACGTCGTCATCTCGTACTCCGTCGCCTCCGCCGCGCAGCTCGCGCCCTCCACGAACTTCACCTTGTCGCCCAGCGTCACTGTCTTGCCCACGAACTTCATCACGTGCGTGTCGCGCTCCACGATCGTCGTCACGGGGAACACGCGGTTCTCCACCGACTCCATGATGTGGTCGCCCACCACCGTCTCCACCAGGTGCGTGATCGCGTACGTCTTCGTGTCGTCCTCCAGCTTCACGCACAGCACGTAGCTGCCCAGGTTGTTGAACGTCGTCGTCAGCACCGCCGTCTCGTTGTCCACCAGCACCGAGGGCACCAGCACGCACTGCGAGCCTCTCACGAAGCCGAACGCGTCGCCCTCCAGCAGCACGTGGCCCTTCATCGTGATCTCGTTCTCCTCCTCCATCACCACGTAGCGCGGCGTGATGCTCGACACCTGCGCCACGCGCACCGTGAACGCAGGGAACGCCACGATGTTCTCCTCCGCGAACTCGTAGCACAGGAAGAAGTGACCCACCTCGTTGAACGTCACCGCCACCGAGCGGTCCGTCACTCGCCACGACGCCTCCGTGTTCGCGCAGCTGTCCTTGCGGAAGTACAGCTCATCCGCGTCGCTGATGCCGAAGCCCGTGAAGTGGTACACCTTCTCCATCGCCACCAGCGCAGACGTGCCGTAGCCCTCCGCGCCCGTCATCGTGTGGATGTCCTTCACCGCCAGCACGTACGGCTCCTCCGCGTCGTCCACCTCCGGCATCAGGTACCACACGCTGTTCGGGAACATGTAGCACACGCGCACCGCGTCCTTCGCCGACGCCGACAGCTTCACGCGCGCCGTGAACTTGCTCTCGAACAGCTCCACGTTCGCGATCATGCCGCTCACCGGCTCCTCGTCGCACGACTCGTACACCACCTTGAACTGGTCCTGCTCGCTGATGCCCGCGCCCGACAGGAACACGTTCTTCGACTCCGTGTCGCCCACCACCACCGAGTGCACCAGCGTGTTCTTCACGTACGCGAACTTCACGTCCAGGTCGATCAGCGAGCGCGCCACGTACTGGCTGCCGCCGAAGCGGAAGCACGCCTTCATCATGCCGTACTCCGTGAAGTACAGCACCGCCTCGCCCGTCGCCAGGTTCACCGGGTACGCCTCCACCGGCGTCTGCGTGCAGTCCGCGCCGCTCTCCGCAGGAATGTAGTAGATGAACGCGTTCTCCGCCGCCTTCGAGCCCGTCGCGCGCACCAGCGACAGCGCGTACTGCGCAGCGCTCTCCGACGTCAGCACCACCGTCAGGCGGTTCGTCGCCGCCGTCTTCGTGAACGCCAGCGTCAGCACCGCGCCGTCGTCAGCCAGCTCGAACGGCACCGCCACCGTGTAGCCGTGGAACTCGTACTGCACGCGCACCGTCGGACGCGGCAGCGTCTCGCCGGCCAGGCTCGACACCACCTTCAGCGACAGGCCGTGGAAGTGCATCACCTCGTCGGACACCACCGTGAACGTCAGCGGCATGCTCACGCGCGTCGCCTTCGTCGACGTCACCGTCTTCGTCAGCACCTCGTCGCGCACGCCCGCCGACTCCACGTACCAGCCGCTCTGCTCGAAGGCGCCCACCTCGCTCGCGAAGCCCGGACCGGAGTAGATCACGGACACGGGCACGCTGCGCACGATGGACGACTCCGAAGACACCGAGGTCACGTCGATCACCGTCAGGCCGTAAGGATACTCGATCACCGCAGGGTACTCCGCGTACTTGTAGCACGCCTTGTACGTCGAGTTCGTGCCCACCGCCACCACCACGGCGGCGTGGAAGCCGTTCTCCTCGTACACGTCGAAGTACGACGAACCCAGCGAAGGACAGAACGCGTCCTCCGTCACCACCGCGATCTTGTCGCCCGCGCGCAGACCCACGCCCTCCAGGTCCAGCACGTTCGGCGTGCCCGCCACGATGCGGGTCTCGCCGATCGCCGCCAGGTGCATCACGTCCACCGTCACGTTGCGGATCAGCAGGTACTTGTCGTTGTCGCTGTACTTCACGCACATGCGGAAGCCCAGGCCCGCCACCGAGAAGGTCATGTTGAAGCTGCCGTCCGCGTTCACCGGCACCGCGCGCTCGCTCACAGCCATGCTCATGCAGTCGCTGTCCTGCGTCGCGTCCGCCGTCGTGAACAGCACCAGGTCGCCCTCGTGCAGCACCGTGCCCACAGTGCCCACCAGGTTGAACACGCGCTCCACGTCCTTCACCGCCACGTGCTCACCCGGCAGAATGTCGCGCACCGTGATCTGGATGTAGTCCGCAGAGTGCCAGTACGACACGCCTCTCACCTCCACGGCCACGCACAGCTTCTTGTAGCCGCCCACCACAGGGTACACGTTCACCGTCATCGCAGGCGAGATCGTGATCGGCGAGTCCAGGCTCGGCGAGTCGCACGACTCGTCCATGTCCACCATCTTCACCGCGTCGCCCTCCTTCATGCCGTAGCCCTCCAGCGTCAGCGTCGTCAGCTCGTACGTGTCCATGAACACCGGCGAGACCGACGTCAGACCCACCACGTCAATGTCCACCGACGTCGGCTCGAACACCGCGCCGCACTCGAAGCTGAAGCACATCTGCTTGCGACCCGTCGACACGAAGTTCACCACCAGGCCGTTCTCGTCGTCCACCTCCACCACGCTCTTGCCGTCCATCATCAGCTCGCCCTCCGCCTCGCACGACGCGCCGAACGGCACGAACTTCACGCAGCCCGTCACCAGACCCGAGCCCGACAGCGTCAGCGTCGTCTCGTGCTTCACGTCCGCGAACGCAGGCGTGATGCCCGAGATCACCAGATACGTCGGCACCACCTGGATGGCAGGGTACTCGATCCAGCGCTCACTGATCATGTGGTACTTGTAGCACGCGTGGTACATCATGCCCACCTCGCCGAAGTACATCACCACGCGCGAGTCGTCCACCAGCGCCTCCAGACCCTCGTCCTCGCACGTCTGACCCGCCTCCACCAGCTTCAGCGAGTCGCCCGTGCGCAGAGACAAGCCGCTCAGCGTCAGCGTGTTGTTGCGCTCCACCACCACCTCGCGCGGGTAGATGTTCGTCAGCAGCGCGATCGTCAGCGTCGTCGACACCGGCACGTACTCCTCCGTGTGCTCGAACTTGTAGCACACGCGCAGCACCGGCTCCAGGTAGTTCACGATCACGTTCGCGTACACCAGGTCCTTCTCCTCGCCCGACACCAGCGTCAGCGGAATCTGCACCGCGCCGTCCGCAGGAGGACACGACACCGCCAGCACCGCCGAGTCGCGCGAAGACACGCCGTGACCCGTGATGTCCAGGCGCGACTCCACGTTCGCGATCATCATCAGCGGGCTCGAAGCCAGGTCCACAGCGTCGTACACCGTCACCTTCAGCGCCGCGCGCTTGTACAGCACGAACTCCTCGATCATCGCGTACTTGCTGAAGTAGTAGCACGTGTAGTACTCGCCCGTCGCGTTGAACACGAACGGCTCCACGTTCACCTTCACCGCCGTCGCCGCCAGCGCGCGCGAGCACTTCGCGTCCTCCGTCGCCGGCACGTAGAACACCTCGTCCAGGCCCGGAGCCACCACGTCGTACAGCGCGCTGTACACGATCGTCTTCGGGATGTCCACGATCGCCGTGTTCGACTCCACCTCCTTCAGGTCGTCCACCAGCTCGAAGCCCGACACCTCGTACGCGTAGTAGCGCTTCCACGTCTTGCCGAAGAACTGGTACCAGATCTGGTACACGCCGCCCTCCGTAAAGTCGAACTCCACCGAGTGGTCCAGCTGCGTCAGCGCCACGCCCGTCTCCGGCGCCTGCGCCATCGGGTCGTACTTCTCCACGTGCACCGACTCCACCGGGATCGTGCCGAACGGCGCCGCCGACGGCGAGTACGCCATCGAGCTCATCGTCACGAACACGCTCTGGCTCGCGTCCTCGGGCACGAACACCACCTTCATGTAGCGACCCACGAACTCCGCGTCCACCTTCACCAGGCCCGAGGCCTCCGCCTCCAGCGAGGACACCTCGTGCGTGAAGAACGTGTAGCTGCTCGGCGAGTGCATGAACGCCACGCGCACCGCCTTCACGTTCGCCAGCATGCTGAAGTACAGCGCCTCCACTCTCGTGCTCTCGCCCAGGTCCAGCACCACCCATCTGCCCTCAGCCTCGTCGCAGCCCTCCGTCGCGGGAATCTCCAGCATCGACGTGAACAGCGCATCCACCGCCAGGCTCGGGTGCGACGCTCTGCCGCACTCGCTCGACATCCACGCGCTCTTTCTTCCCGTGTACTCGCGGCGCGCGTTCAGCGCGTCCAGCGTCGTCGTGAACACCAGCGGAATCGCGTCGAACGCCACGTACGGCATGTTGCTGCCGTGGTAGAAGCTCGACACGTCCTGCAGGCGCGTGCTCAGCACGAAGAACGAACTCTTCTCCAGCAGCACGAACGGACCCTCGGAGCCGTGCACGCGCACGCACATCTTGCACGTGCCCGCCTTCGTCATCTCCACCACGCCCGTGTTGCCCGTCACCACCGCCGTCTGGCTCCACGGCTCGCTGCAGTCCGCCGCCGTCGCCGACACGAAGTACAGCTCCAGATCGTTCAGACCCTTGCCCGTGAAGCTCATCTCCGTCGGCACGCCCACCACCACGCGGTCCGGCGTGCGCGACGCGAAGTCCGCCACCTTCAGCACCACGTCCGAGTACAGGATGAACTCCGCCGTGTCCTTGAAGCGGTAGCACAGCATCAGCGAGTCCTCGTACGCGTCCAGCGTCGTCTTTCTCACGCCGTTCTCCACGCGGCCCGCGTAAGACACCACCGAGTCGCACGAGCCCATCACCCACTTGAACTCGTCCTCCTCGCTCATCGAGCCCTCGTAGGCCTCCAGCGCCAGCGCCACCTCCTGGTGCGGAATCGCCAGACCGGCCACGCCCGCCTTGATCTGCTTGAACGCCACGTACACGTTCGGAATCTGGTAGAAGTTGTAGTTGTTGAAGCTGTAGCACACGCTGAACATGCCGTCGTAGCCCGTCGCCAGCGACAGCGTGATCTCGCCCTCCGTCACGGGGAACACCAGCTCAGACTCGTCGTTGCAGCCGTAGCCCACCTTCTGGAACTTCACCACCATCTCCGCGTCGCGGTCGTAGTAGCCGCCGATCTGCACCTTGCGCGTCAGACCGCTGCGAGGCACCGCGAACACCGTCTCCGCCATCTCCACCGACGCGCGAAGCACCGTCAGCTTGTGGCTCACGTCCACAGGCTCCGCGATCGACGCGAACTTGTAGAACAGGTCGAACGCCTTGCCCACGCAAGAGCCCTTCACGGATGGCACGCTCACGCGCACCGTGTTGCTGTCCACCAGCTCCAGCACCACCGCGCCGCTCCAGCACTCCGCGCTGTCCTCCTCCTCCGCGCGCAGCTCCACCGCGTCCGCCGCAGACAGACCGTAGCCCGTGATGATCACCGTCGCCGGAGAGCCCGCCCACAGGTACGAGCCCTCGATCGACTCGATCTCCATGCTCACGCCCGACGCGAACGCCTTCGACACCGCGCACGAGGCATCCAGGCAGTACGCCAGCGAGAAGGCGCCGCCGAACGCCGGCACCACCGTCGCCACGCTGCTCTCCACCGGGAAGAACAGCTCGTCGCCCTCCACGTACGTCAGCTTCACCATGCCCTCGTCGCTGATCAGCACGCCGCTGAGACGCACCGCGTTCGCAGTGCCCTTCAGCATCGTCTGCGACGCCTCGATCGCCTCCACGGACACCGCGTTCACGGAGAACGAGCGCGCAACCACGCCGTTGAACCAGTAGCACACCGTGTTCACGCCAGCAGCGAACGTCAGCGCCGCGTCCACCGGCACCTTCTCCGCCACCAGGCAGTCCACGCCGCCCGAAATCATGTCCGCCGCCGACGCCGCCGACACCGCGATCGCGAAGTGCACCTCGTCGCCAGCGAACACCGCCGCCGGACTGAAGGACTCGATCGTCGGCATCACCAGCTCCAGACGGATGTTCGTGTTGAAGAACGCCTCCTTCGGTCCGAAGCGGAAGCACACGAACACCGCCGTCGCGTCCGTCATGAACGGCGCCACCACAGCCTCGCCGCTCACCACGTCCGCGCTGTACACCATCTCCGCGCACTCCGCGTCCTTCGTCAACTTCATCGCGTCCGCCTCCGTGAAGTGGAAGCCGCTGAAGTGCAGCATGTTCGTCTCGCCCGCGTACAGGAATGACGCGTCCACGCCGTCCACCGACGCCACCGCCAGCTCCGCGTCGAACAGGTACCAGGACGTGCCCTGGAAGCCGTAGCACACGTGGTAGTCGCCGCCCGCGGGAATCGCGCCCGTCACCGTCATCTCCGACGACACCGCGAACTCATAGCCCGAAGCGCAGTCCGCATCCGTCACGAAGCGCACGCGGTCCTGCGCAGACAGACCCACGCCAGACACCGTCGCCGTGAACGTCTCCGACGCCGTCACGAACGAAGAAGCCACCAGCGAAGTGAACTCCTTCACCTCCACCTGCACCTCCGTCAGCACGTAGCCGTACGAACCGAAGCTGTAGCACATCTTGCTCACGCCGCTCGTCGAGAACACCAGCGCGCGCGCCGCGCCGTCCACCACGGACACCACGTTGCTCGTCGCCAGCGCCTCGTTCAGGCAGTCCTCGCTCGTCGTCGCGCTCGCCGCCACGAAGAGCACCGAGTCGCCGTTAGCAATGCCCACGCCGCTCACTTCCACCTCCAGCGCCTGGCTCACCACGGCCACGCCCGACTTCACCGTCACCGCCGCCACGCGACCCGCGGTCATCGTGACCTCGGGCATGAGCAGCCAGCTCTTCTCTCCGTACTTGTAGCACATCACAGCGCCCTCCGTCGCCTCCGTCGGCATCACCGTGAAGGCGTTGTCGCCGCTGAGGTACATCGGCACCGCCACGTACTGGCTCTTCATCGCGCAGATGCTCTCCACCTCCTCCAGACGGCGCTCCGCGCTGTTCACGAACACCACCGTCTGCACGTCCACCGCGCGCATCGTCATCGTCACGTAGTTGAACACCAGCGTCGTCTCGCCCTCGAAGCCCGTCAGCTCCAGCACCACCGTCTGCGCCGTGAAGCTGCCCGCCACCACCAGCTCGTACGACGCGTACTCCTCGTCGAGGTCCTCCAGCACCGCCGAGCCCATCTCCACCAGCTCGTCCGCAGGGCTCTTGATCAGCACCTTCAGCGCTCTCGGGCTCGTCGAGTTCGTCGGCGCCACCAGCGACACGCGCTGCATCTCGTACACCGCCGGCAACGTCACCGTCAGCACCACCTTCTGGCTCTCGTCCACCACCATCGACATCAGGTTCATGCTGTCCATCGTGAAGATGTCGCTCAGCTCCTCCTCCGTCTCCGCCGACGACTCGATCACCGTCGCGCTGCGCACCTCCGTCGCCGTGTTCAGCAAAATCGCCTCCGCGGGCGCCTCCGTGTTGTGCACCGGCAGGATCACCGTCTTCTCGTTGCCCAGCGGCACCACCACCTTCTCCACGGCGTCCATGTACACCATGCTCACCGACGCCGCGAACGCTCTCGCCAGGTAGCCGGGGAACGACACGCACAGCTGCGCTCTGTCCACGGGCGTCGTCATCTTCACCACCGCCACGCCGTTCATCACGCTCGCCACCGTCGACACACGCTCCGCGCTGTTGCACACCGCCGCGTCCGCCAGACGACGACCGCTCACGCGCACGAAGAACATATCCACCGCGTACGCCAGACCCGTGCCCGACACCGCCACCGGCTCCTCCAGACCCAGCACCATGCTCTCCATGCTCACGCCCGTCACGTCCACCACAGCCATCGTCACGTTCGGCTGCATCATGAAGTCGATGCCGTTCGTGCACACGCACAGGCGCAGCTCGTCCGCGCCCTTGCTGAACTCCACCGTCACCTCCTTGTTCTCGTTCACGCGCACCGGCTCCATCACCAGCTCCGAGCAGTCCTCGCTCTCCGTCCACGAGATCTTATCGTCCATCTCCAGCTCCGCGAAGCGCAGCTTCTTCTCCACGTTCACGAACGACACCAGCTCCGTCGCCGCCATCGACACCTCCGCGGCCTCCTCCTTCTCCACCACGGACAGCGTCACCGGCTGCTTCGTCATGCCGAACGCGTACTGGTTGAACGAGTAGCACAGGTCCACGCGGTCCACCGCGCCGCTCATCAGCAGCAGCGCGCACGTGCCGTTCGACACCACGCCCACGCCCAGCGCCGTGCTGCTGCAGTCGTCGCCCGCAGCCACCACCTGCACCGAGTCGTCGTCGCTCAGACCCACGCCCTCCAGCACCAGCGACGTCACCTCACCCACCGTCACCTCCGAAGGCGCCACCAGCTCCACGCCGAACACGCTCACCGCAGACTCGATCATCGAGAACGCACCGCTGCCGAACGACACGCACATGCGCACCTCCTCCGCCGCGCTCGTGAACACCGCGCTCACGCGCTGGTTCTCCACGGGCACCGTCAGGAACGCCTCCTCGCACGTCGACTTCGTGAAGCTCACCTGCGCCGCGCTCGTCGCCGCCAGCGCCTCGCTCTCGAACGTGAACACCGTCTCCACGTTGAGGAACGCAACAGTAGGCGTCACCGACGCCACCGAAGGAGTCGCCACCGCCAGCTCCACGCCCGTGTCCAGCTCCTCGCCCTTCACCAGCGCGATCGTCAGCGGAGACACCATCGCCTCCGTCGCCGTGAACACCGCGCTGTACCTCGCGCTCTTCGTCGCCGCGAACACCGCGATCGCCTCCTCGGCCGCCAGCGCCACCGTCGTGCAGTGCGCCGCCGCGTCGCAGACGCGCAGCGAACCCTCGCTCAGGTCCATGTCGCTCTCCACCGTCAGCACCGTCTCCACGCCCGTGAACACCTTCGCAGGCGTCACCGACAGCGTGTGCACCGACAGGACGAACTCGTCCTGGCTCAGGATCTCGCCGTTGAACAGGTAGCACATCTTGTACTCCTTCTGCTCCGCGGGCAGAGCCAGACGGATGAACGACTCCTCCTCCTTCTGGATCGCGTACGTCGCCACCGCCGCGCTGCCGCACTCCGCGTCCTTCTCCACGATTCTCACCGCATCACCCACGCTCACGGCGGGACCGCGGAACACCACCTTCGACACGGGGAACACGTCCAGCGAAGACGCCGCCTCCACCGACGTCTCCACGATGCTCACGGGCGTCGCCAGCTTCATCACGCTCTCCACTCCGTAGCACACGAACAGCGTCGAGTGGGCCGCGCTGAAGGACACGCGACGCGTCGTCGCGCTCTCCACCGTCGCGCTCACCACCTCCGTCGCCTCGCAGTCCTTGCTCGTGAAGAACACCGCGTCCGACTCCGCGATCGCCGCGCCCTCGAACGTGATCGGGTACTCGCTGCCCGCGATGAACACCTTCGGCGAGAAGTCCGTCACCGCGTGCACCTCCAGCTTCACCGACGGGAACAGGATCCAGTTGCCGCCCATCTTCGCGCACAGCACGTAGCCGTCCAGACCGGTCGTGTTCACCACCACCTCGTTGGCGTACTCGTAGTACTTCGCCAGCGCCATCTCCACCGACTCGCACTGCATGCTGCTCACCAGCGTCGCCGGCACGAAGCGCACCGTCACGTCGCTGCCGTCCTTCACGTAGTACAGCTTCACGTCCGCGATCTCCGTGCTCGTCGCGCCGAAGTTCGCGTTCACCACGATCTTCACGAACGACGCCACCTCGTACGCGCCCAGGTACTTCTTCGCCTCCGTCGGGGCCGACAGCTCCTCCACCACCAGCCACTTCTTCCACGGGCCCTCCGCCGAGTTCACCGAAATGTACACCGTCGCCTTCATCACCGAGCGCGAGCCCGCCGCCGACTTCAGCGCCACGCTGCTCAGCACCACCGGCTCCTGCAGCGCGTACACCAGCACGATGTCCGACGCGCCCGCGAAGCGCGCGTACGTGAAGTCCTTCTCGTCCGCGATCGAGCTCACGTCGCCGTACACCGCCGTCGACGACAGCTCGCGGCGCACCGTCATTCGCTCCGCAGCCAGGTACACCTCCGCCTCGGGCGTGCTCTGCGTGTTCAGCACCGGGATCGTCACGCCCTCGCTCACGCCGCCCAGCACCGGCAGCACCATCGCCTCCGACGTCGAGTGCACGTGCATCACGAAGCTCGGCACCTCGTCGAACGCCGCCTGGTCCGCGTACTTGTAGCACACCTTGTACTCCGCCGCCTCCGCGAACGTCACCTCGATCGTGTACTCACGACCCTCCATGTACGTGTACTCCGCCGCCGCCGCCTCGCAGCTCTCCGCCACCGGCACGAACTTCACGCGGTCCTCCATCGAGATGCTGCGCGCGTCCACGCTCAGGTACGTCGTCAGGCCCGTGAACGCCACCGACGGCGTGATCACGAAGCCGCCGCGGATCACCAGCGTGTTGTCCATGTGCAGGATGAACTCCGCGTCGTCGCGGATTCTGTAGCACGCGTACAGCACGTCGTCCACCACCGTCTCCGGCACGAACACCACCGCCGTCGCGTTGCTCACCGTCGACACCACGCGCGCGTGACTGCACGCGTTGCCCTCCGTCGTCGCCGTCCAGCGGATCATGTCGCCGTCGCGAATGCCCTTGCCCTGCAGCTCGAACACCGTCTCCTCCTCCACGTTCACCACGGCCGTCGCCGGCTCCAGCGTCAGGAACGTCAGCGTCATGCTCTCCACCGCTCTCCACGCCTCGTCGCCCGACTTCTGGCAGAACACGTACTCCGCCGCCGCCGGGAACGTGAACATCGCGTCCTGCGGGCTCTGCACCAGCGTCGTCAGCGTGTTGCCCACCGCCTCCTCCGCGCAGTCGCTCGCCACGTACTTCACCTGGATCGGCACGAACTGCAGGCTCGCCGCGAACGTCATCGGAATCGACGCCGTCGTCTTGAACGCGTACACGCTCTTGAAGCCGTACGAGCTCACGTCGCCCTCCACGATCTCCACCTCGAACGCGGACACGAACGTCTTGCTCACCGCGCCGAACGTCACCTCCACGTGGTACATGCCCGTCTCCGTGAACACCACCGGAGCGATCGCCGCGCCGTCCGTCGCCACGCTCGTCACCGTCGTCGACACCGTCGCCGCCTCGCTCACGAACTTCACCACGTCACCCACCGCCACGAACGTCGGGTCCAGCAGGAACGTGTCCGCCAGCGTCGTCACGCTCGTCAGCCACGCCGACGACGAGATGAAGTCCACGCCCATCGCCTTGATCGCCACCGTGTCTCTGTAGAAGTCGTAGCGAGGATACACCTTGTAGCACACCGACACCACCGGGTAGCTGGCGCGCAGCACCACCTCCACGCCCGCCTCCGCGTAGCTCGTCTCCGCCAGCACGTTGCGCGTGCAGTCCGCTCCCTTCACGAAGCGCACCACGTCCATGCTCGTCAGGCCCAGCACCTCCACGTGCTCCGCCACGCCGTTCACGAACGCCGTCGGACCCTGGTACGTGATGTCTCTCACCACCAGCTCCTCCACCGCCACGGCGCCCACCGTCGCGTAGTAGTAGCACAGCGAGAAGTTGCCCGCCGCGGGGAACTCCACCACCGCGTCCACGGCCACGCCCTTCGTCGCCGTCTCCTCGCAGCCCTCGGCAGACACCAGGATGCGGTCCGCAGCCTCCAGACCGAAGCCCTCGATCGTCAGCGCGCGCGACTCGCCCGTCACCAGCACCGTCGGGTACACCGACGTCACCTCGGACACCGTCACCGTCTCGCCCGTGCGGATGAAGTCCGCGCTGAACACGTACTTGTACAGCACCTCGAAGGAGCCGCTCTGCACCATGTCCACCTCGATCGTCGCCGTCTCGTTCACCGTCACCAGGAAGTCGTGCACCGCCTCGCCCGACTGGAAGCGCACCACGTCGCCGCTCATGCCGTTCATCATGTCGATCGCCACCTCGCTCACCACGCCCACCGCGAAGCGCTTCTGCGACAGACCGTTGTACTTGTTCACCACGAAGCGCAGCAGCTCCTTCGCGTACTGCGCCTTGTTGCCGTACATCACGCACACCGACTGCTCGCCCGACACCGCGCGCACCGACTCCTCCACCGTCATCGCGCCCGTCAGCGCCACCGTCGACTCGCCGTCGTACGCGCAGCCCTTCTGCGAGATGAACACGCGGTTGTCGCTCGTCACCACCACCTCGGGACGCAGCGAAATCTCCACCGTCGTCGTCTCCGCGTCGCCCAGCACCACCGGGTTCGCCGGCGTCATCGTCGTGGGGAACACGGCGGGGTAGATCGTCATCGCGTGCTCCGTCGCGAACACCGCGTCCAGCGACTTGAAGTAGTAGCACACCGTGTAGCTCTGCACCGACTCCGTCTCGGGGAACACCAGCTCCTTCTCCACCGTCACGCGCTCAATGCCCACCGACTCGTACGTCAGCTCGCTCAGCTCCACGCCCGCGTCGCAGCTCGTCGTCGTCAGCACCACCTTGTCCTCCTCCGACATGCCCAGGCCCGAGAACATCAGCTTCTCCACCGCGTCCTTGTGGATGTCCGTCGGAATCGGCAGCGTCGCGATCCACTCGGGAATGTTCACCGTCTTCACCGCCACCACCTTGAACGTCACCGACGTCACGAAGTAGAAGGCAGGCACGTCCTTGTACGTCACGCACAGGTGGTAGTCCAGGTTCTCCGTCGGCACCTTCACCGTCATCGTGCCGTTGTCCACCACGAACAGCTCCACGCTCGACGTGCACTCGCTCACCGCGAAGCCGATCGTCGTGATCTCCTCGAAGCCCGCGCCGAACACCGCCACCTCCGTGTCCAGGTTGTAGTACGTGCCCGGCTTGTCCAGCGACACGCGGTACACCGGCAGCGTCATCACGATCTCGCCCGCGTACGCGTGCTTGTACACCACCGTCACCGTGTCCGCCTCGAAGTCCACCGTGCTGAACGACACCACCTTCTCGCCGTCCACCACGCTGCACACGCCGCTCACGCCGTTCAGCGTCACCGTATCCTCCGCGTTGAACGCCGGAATCACCGCCTTCAGCGTGTTGCTCGCGCCGCTCACCACGAAGCCCGGCTCGTAGTGCAGCGACTCCATCACCACGTGCATCGTCACGTCAACCGGCACCGCCTGCGCGAAGCCAGCGAATCTGTAGCACAGCTGGAACGTGCCGATCGCGTCCATCGTGATCAGCGTCGACAGCGCCTCGTCCAGCACGCCGCCCAGGTTCTGGTCGCACACGCCGTCGATCATCACGCTCACGCGGTCGCCAGCAGCCACGAACGCGCCGCTGAAGTACACGCGGTGCGGCACGTTGATGATGTTCGTGAACACCTGCGCGTCCACCGAAGCGATGCTCACCGTCTTCTGCGCCACCGGCGTCTCGTTCGGGAACTGCACGCACAGGCTCAGCTCGCCCGTCACGCCCGCCGCCGGCGTCAGCGTCGCCTGCGCGTCCACCAGCGCCACCAGCGACTCCTCGCCCAGCGCGCTGCACTCGCTCGCGCTCAGACCCACCTTCGCGCCAGCCAGACCCACGCCCGTGAACGACACCGTCGTCTCCACGCCAGCCACCAGGAACGCGGGGCTCACCGTGTCCACGCTCTTCACCATGAACGGCATGTCGATCACCGCGAACGCGCCCTCATCCAGACGGCGGTTCAGCACCACCGCGGGGAACTTGTAGCACACGTACACCGCGCTCGCGCCCTCCGCGAACGTCACGTTCGCCACCACGCCGTCCACCGCCGTCACCGTCGCGCGCGACTCCTCGTTGCACTTCGCTCTGATCGTCTCCAGCGAGTCCTCCTCCGCAGCCACCACGAAGCGCACCTCCGTGTCCTCCGCGATCGCGCCCGTCAGGCGCAGGCTCTTCACCGTCGACGCCACGATCGACTGCGCGTCGCCCGACGTGAACTCGATGCCCGTCGCCTTGTACAGGTTGAAGTGGCTGTTCGCCACCAGACGCGGCGCGTCCTCGCCGAAGTCGAAGCACACGCTGTAGTCCAGACCGTAGCCCGGCGCCACCGTCACCGTCGGCTCGCACAGCGACAGCGTCGACGACGCCACCACCTTGCTGCAGTCCTCGTCGCGCACCACCGACAGCACGCCGTTCATCTCCGGCGCGAAGCCGAAGATCTGCACCATCACCACGCGGATGTAGTTGAACGTCGCGTCGTAGTTGTCCTCGAACACGATGCGGAAGTGGCTCGCCTGCTTCGAGAACGCCGGAGACGTGCTCCAGCCGTACTCGTAGCTCTTCGTCCACGACGCCAGCAGCTCCGCGCCCGACGCATCCACCGCGTACACCTTCATGTTCTTCGGCGAAGCCGGACCCGCCGCCGCGAACACGCCGATCTGCGTGAACACGTACGGCGCCTTCAGCACGATGTCCAGCACGCCGTTCGTCGCCGTCGCGAAGCTCAGCGCCGTGCGCGTGCTGCCGTCGAACAGCACGTCCGCGGACGCGCCCGCAGGGTACGTCGTCGACAGCGCCATCGACTCCACCGCCTCGCTCACGAACGACGTCGCCGTCAGATCCGTCGCGAAACCGCACGTCTCGTAGCCCAGACCCACGCCCGACACGTGGAACTCCACAGCGCCCGCCTCCAGGTCCACGCTCAGCAGATCCAGGCTCTCCACGCCGCGCATCATGAACGTGATGTTGCGGAACGCGTAGAAGTGCGCGTACGAGCGGAACGACGCGCACAGCACCAGGTCCACGCCCGTCTTCACGCCCTTAATCGGCATCGCCACCGTGCTCAGCTCCGAGTACATGTCCTCCTCGCTGCCGTCGCACGCCACGCCCAGGTACAGGCGCGTGTCCGCGTCCGCGCCGAAGGCAGACACCGTCGGCACCTTCTCCACGTCGCGCGTGTACACGCGCGGCTGCACGTCGAACACCGACAGCACCGACAGCTTCTGGTTCGCGTACTCCACCCAGTTGCGCGTGCCCACGAACTTCATGCACAGACTCGCGTCCGCGAACACCTCGCCGAACGTCATCGTGAACTTGCCGCCCACCAGCGCCATCTCCGTCGTGTCCGCCACCGACGTCTGGCAGCCGTCCTTCGACCACATCACGCGGTCGCCGTCCGCCACGTTGTCCTCCAGGATCTCGTACTCCTCCGTCTCGCCCACCACGCTGAAGTGGCTCTTCGTCGAGGCGAAGTCGATGATGTTGCGGTCGTCGCGCACCGCGATGCTGAACTGCTCCAGGAAGTAGAACGTCTCCTGCACCGGCTTGTAGCACAGGAAGTACGTCGACACCGACGCGTCCGTGAACACCACGTTCGCCACCTGCTGGTTGCCCATCAGGTACTCGGGGTACGCCGCAGACGCGCAGTCCGCCGCGCTAGGCACGAACTTCACCACGTCCTTCGGGTTCGAGCCGAACGCCGAAATCACCACGCGGCTGAACGTGTTCAGCTGCACGTACGACGGCTGCACCGTGTTCACGATCACCACCGACAGCGTCGCCGCCTGCATCTCGAACGCCTCGCGACTCGGGTAGCGCACGCAGATGTGCAGCTCCGGAATCGGGGCAATCGGGAAGCGCAGCACCGCGCCGAAGTCCTCGCCCACCTGCGTCAGCGGGAAGATCACCGTGCCGTCCGCCAGCGCCACGCGGCCCGTCGTGCAGTCCACGCTCGACTCCGTGAACACCACCTCCACGTCGCCGTTCAGCACCTCGCCGCCCATGAACTCGCCGCTGAAGGTCACCGTGTTCTCCACGTTGCCCACGATGCGCGCAGGGTACACGTACTGCAGACCCGGCGCCACCACCTCGATCGACTCCTCGCCGATCGCGATGAACGACGCCATCGAGCTGTACTTGTAGCACATCTGCACCGGCAGCAGCGACACCAGGCGCACCATCGCGAACGCGCTCTCCTCGCTCTGCACGTCGAAGATCACGTTCGAGCTCTGCTCGCACATGCCGCAGCCGAAGCCCTCCGGAATCAGGCACAGCTTGTCGCTCGCCGTCAGACCCACGCCGTTCAGCGGGAACTTCGCCACCAGGCCCAGCGGCAGCTTCGTCACCGTCGTCGGAAGCACCTCGCGCACGTTCACCACCGTCGTCAGCATCATCGGCTCCAGACCCGAGAACTCGTAGCACACGCGCAGGTTCAGACCCGTCTCGGCGAACGTCTCCGTCTCCACGCCGTACTCGTTGTGGATCTGCGCGATCGGCATGTACGTCGCGCTGTTGCAGTCGCCCGCAGTGAACGCGATTCTGTCGTTCTGCGACACGCCGTTGCCCGTCACCGTCACCACGTTCGGGTAGTGGTTCACGAACTCCGTCGTCGAAATCGCCACGTTGCCCGCAGCCACCAGCGTGAACGCCGGCGCCATCGTCTCGCGGAACGCCATCTCGCCGAACTTGTAGCAGAACTTGTAGCTGCCCACCGCCGCGTCGAACACCATCTCCGCCTCGCCGCCCGTCACCGGGAACACGTTCGCGTCCGTCGCGCGCACCGCCTTGCAGTCCGCGTCCTCCGCCACGAAGGCGATCTTGTCGCCGTTCTTCATGCCGTTGCCCTCCACCGTCACCACGCGGCGAGCGCCCGCGAACAGGTTGTTCACGTTGTTCACGGCCTCGATGCCCACCACGTTCATGTTGAAGTTGTACACCGGCGTCCACGCGTCGTCGTAGCGGCACAGACCGTACACGCCCACCTCCGGAATGTTCACCAGACCCGTGCGCGTGCACTCCTTGATCGTGTACTCGTAGCCCGCCGCCGCGCAGTCCAGCTCCGCGTCGCGCTTCACCCACTTCACGTGCACGTCGCTCGACGCGTCGTCGCACTGCGTGCCGATGAAGCGCACCTCGCTCAGGATGATGAACATCGACGTGCTGTCCACAATGCGCATGCGCAGGTATCTGCCCGACACAGCCAGGTTCGAGCCCAGGTTGTACCAGCCAGCCTTCGTGTTCACGATCTCAATCACCGCCTCCGTCGACCACAGCGAGTCGTCCGTCGTCAGCACGTCGCTGCTCTCCAGGCGGATGAACCGCGGGTCCGTCTCGATGCCCAGCAGGTACACCTCCATGCCGCGCACGTGGAAGCACGAACCGAAGTCGAACACCATCCACTGGTTCTTGCCGTCAATCGGGCGCTGGCACGTCGGGTTCTCCGCGATGTTCGCGCCGAACACCAGCGACGTCGACACCTTGCCGTCGATCACCAGACCCGTCTCGCCCACGAAGATCGAGCTCACCCACTCGCAACCGTTCTCCACTCTCATGTTGTGCAGCTCCTCCAGCGCGCAGCTCGACGACGGCGTCGGCGTCAGGTACTGGTAGTTCACGCGCGTCTCCTCTCTCGCCACCACCGTCAGCGTGTTGCGGAACTCCAACACCGTCAGGAACGGCAGGCCCGAGAAGCGGAACCCGTTGCCGTAGTTCACGCACACGTACAGGTTGCTGTACGCCTTCTCGAACGTCACCTCGATCGCCGGCTCCATCGCGTTGATGTACATCACCGACTTGCAGTCCGTCGACGCCGAGAAGCCCACCTGGCTGCCCTCCGGAGCGTCCACCAGCGCCAGCGTGAACGGCGTCATCACCGTCGTCAGGATGCTCGGCGCAGACGTCGTCATCGCCTTCAGACCGCGCACGCGCACCGTCACGCCGTCCACCGGTCCCGCGAACTCGCCGAAGTGCGCGATCGCCGTCACCTCCGTCTCCTCCGCAGGCATCAGGAAGTCCAGCTCGTCCACCGAGCTGTAGTACTTCGCCACCAGCACGTCGTTGCTCTCGCCGTCCTGTCTGTAGTACTCGATGTCCACGCCCGACAGCTCCTCGCTGAACATCGGGCTGATCACCTCGAACTGCACGCCCGTGCGAGACGCCGGCGCGTAGTCCGCCACGTAGTAGCAGCCGCTGTCCACCGAGCGCTCAATGTCGCTCCACACCGACTCCGTCATGCTGCTGCTCTGGTACATGTACTTCATGCACATCACGCCCGTGCGCGGCACGTTCACGAACGAACACTTGATCGGAATGCTGCCCTCCGTCTTCTCCGGACGCGTCGCGCAGTAGTACTTCGTGCTGTCGCCGCCCGAAGCGTACTTGAAGAAGAACACCATCTGCTGGATCGTCGTCGAACCCTCCACCAGGAACGTCATCTCCTTCTTGCCGAACATGTTGTACGGCGAGTCAATCGTCGCCGTCATCGACGTCTTCGCCACCGTGAACGACTGGCCCAGGTCCACCGCCTCGTTCGTGCTCGACGGGATGTACAGCACGCTCATCTTCGCCATCGTGCACTCGCCCGGCAGCATCGGCGCCGTGAACGAGTCCAGCACGTACTGGCGCGTGTAGATCACGCTCAGTTCCACCGGCTCCATGCCCGCGCACACCGCGTCGTCAGGCACCAGGCGCACCTTGTCGCCCACCGTCATGCCCGAACCCACCAGCGGAATCTTCGAGATCGTCACGCCCTCGGGCACCACCGACAGCTCGAACGACAGCACCTTCAGCACGTCCAGCAGGATGCCCGTGTTCACCGTCGCCGTCGGCATCTTGTAGCACACGTTCAGCTTCGTGTACGCCGACGCCATCGACAGCTTCAGCGACGTGTAGTACTCCGGAATCAGAGAACCCGCCACGTTGCGCTGGTGAATCTCGCCCGTCGCGTACACGTGCTCGCACACGCAGTTGTTGTCGCACAGCACCACGCGGTCGCTCTCCACCATCGGAATGCGCACCGTGCTCTTCAGCACGAACTCCGTCTCCTGGTAGTCCGACACGATCTTCGGCGTCACGTCCACGATCTTCACCGCGTTGATCGTGCCGATGTGCGCGTTCTTCAGCGCGCTGCAGTACTGCTCCGCGTAGTTGTAAATCACGTCGTACACGCCCGCGTTCTCCAGCTGCACCGTCGCGCGGCCCTTGTTCTCGTACAAGAAGTCCAGACCCAGCTCCGAGTACACCGCCTCGCCCTCGAACAGCAGCGACACCGTCTCCGTCGTGCGCGGCGCCTCGCTGTAACCGATCTCCATGATGTGCTCGTAGCCCGCGTACATCTTCGGCGTCAGCACCGAAGGCGTGTGGCGGATCGTGATCGTCACCGTCGGCAGCATCACGCTGCGCTCGTAGTCCACGAACGAAGCCACCACGCCCAGGCGCAGGTGACCCTCGAACGCCGTGCTCGGCGCGAACGTGAACACAGAACCCTCCACGGACACTGCGCTTCCCGCGATCGCCTCCTTCGTGTCCATGTCATACAGAGACGCCGAGCGAATCGTGCCGCGCACCTCCAGCTCCTCGCTGCGCTCGCACGACACGTCGTTGAACAGGTCGAACGACGCCTCCGCGATGCCGAACACCGTCAGCGTCACCGTCTTGATCGGAGCCACCACGCCCATGTTCACGAAGCTCACGCACAGGTGCGCGTCCTCCGCCAGGAACGTCGTGATGCCCGACCACGCGAACTCGCCGCTCACCAGCGTCGCCACCTCGCTCACCGCGTGGTAGCAGTCCTCGCCGGAAGACCAGAACGCGCTGTCGCCGTCCGCGAAGCCCATGTTGTCCTCCGACAGCGTCAGCGTGAAGCTCTCGCCCATCGCCGTGTTGATGTGCTGGGGAACGATGCTCTTGTAGTACAGCGTCACCGGCACCTCCACCACCGCCTCGTTGCCGATCGCGTAGCACAGCTTGTACTCCTCGTCGTACGCGCCCTCCAGCAGGTAGCTCACGCTCACCGAGCTCACGCCGTACACGCCCGAGAACGACTCGCTGAACGCCACGCTCTCCATCGCCGGCTTGTTCTGCTCGCAGTCCTCCGTCTTGCGCAGCACGAACGGGTAGCTGTTCTCCAGAATGCCCACGTGACCGTACAGCACCACGTCCGTGCGCACCTCCGTCGCGCCGTCCAGACGGCGGTACAGACTCGCCGTCGGAATCAGGTACGCGCTCGGCGCCGCAGAGCCCACCATGTACGTCTCGGGGACGTTCAGCTTCAGGTCGTACTGCTTCCAGTTCTCAGCGCCGAAGCGGAAGCAGATGCAGCTCTCCACCGGCAGGTCCGCCGTCGGAATCGCCTCCTTCGTGATCGCGCCGTACTCCGTGCTCAGCACCGCGTACTGCATCGTCGTCGCGCTGCACTCCAGCGCGCAGCCCGGGTTGATCGCCACCACGTCGTCGTTCTCCAGGTTCGTGCCCGTCACGCGCAGGAAGTCCTTCTTCTTCGTGTCCTCCGCAGGGATCGTGCGGCCCTTCACCCAGTACAGCACGTCGATCGCCTCCACCGACGACACGTTGCGGTTCAGCTCCTCCGTCTTGCGGTAGTCGGCAGGCTCCATGCCCACGTACTTCACCACCAGCCACCATCTGCCCGCCTTGCTCAGCGTGAACGGCGCGCTGCCGTCGAACAGATCCATCTTCTCCGACTCCGTGCCGTCCTCGTGCATCCACCACACCTTCTCGATCAGGTCGCGCGTGTTCGACTCGATGTGCAGCACGAACCGCTGCTCCGCCACCACGCGCGAAGGAGACGTCGTCAGCACCACGCGGTCGTACATGCGCACCAAGTGCTGGTTCTGAGGAATCGCCTCGTACGCGCCCTCGGGACGGAACGCCACGCAGCCCTTCAGCACGCCGTTCTGGCGGAACACCGTGCTCTTCATCGTCTTCAGGTTCTCGCCCGTCGTCACCTCGTCGCACGACTCCTCCACAGGAATCCAGCTGATCGACACGTCGCTCTCGTACGGCGTCTTGATCGACACGCCGTGCACCTCGTACGCGATGTCGTAGAACGGCGTCCAGATCGAAGGGTCGAAGTACACCGAGTACAGGTTCAGCGTCGTGCCCGTCAGCGCCGCCGGCACGCTCGCATAGCGCGCGCACACGAACAGCGCCGCGTCGTAGCCGTGATCGAACGAGAACTGCACGTTCTCGTTCTCCGTGATCACCACCGCCGGCACGTCCTCGCTCGAACAGTCCGCGGACGCAGACACGAACACCAGCACGTTCGTCATGCTCTCCGCCGTCATGCGCACCGACACCTCCACCACGTGGTTCGTGTTGATGAACTGGTGCACCTCAGCAGGACCCGAGGAAATCTCCATGTCCACCACGCTCACCGTGATGGCGTCGAACAGGAACGCGTGCGACGCGCCAGGCGCCACCAGACACGTCTTGAACACGCCGCTCTCCGTGAACGGAACCTCCACGCTCAGCAGCGAGTTCTCGTCGATCGGAATCGCCGCCACCTCCTCGTCGCAGCTCGCGCGCACGAACTTCACCGCGCTGTTCGCCACGAACGTGCCGTTCACCGAAATCGCGCCCACCAGAGACGCCGAAATCGGAAGACCCGTCACCCAGCTGTCCACCGACACGCTCTCCAGCACCACCGCCGCGACGCTGCCCAGCTCCACGTAGTGCTCGTCGTCCGTCGTCAGGCAGATGGCGTGCGCGCCCACCGCGCTCTCCTCGTAGTCGAACTCGAACGCCGTCGTGCTCGCCTTCAGCTCCACCGCCGTCTTCTCCTCGGCGTCGCACGCGGACGCGATCACCACCTTGCTGCCCTGAGGCACCTTGTTCGTCGCGATGCGCACCGTCTCCTCCTCGTTCACGCGCACCACCGACGGCGTCACCGGCTCAATCGCGATGATGTAGCGCTCGAAGCCCGCCATCGCGTAGTACTTGTTGCTGCCCAGGAACATGTAGCACATCACCATCTTGTGGTCCGACGCCATGCTCCACTCCGCCTCGAAGAACAGACCGCTCTCCGACGCCTTCACCGTGAACGGACCGTTGTGCACCGCCGACGTGCAGAAGTCCTGCGCGAACAGCACCTTGTCGCCGCTGTTCAGACCCACGCCGCGCACCGACACGCTCTGCTTCTGGCCCACGATGCCCACCGACATGCCGATCGCGTGCACGTCCTTCATCACCACCGACGTGTTCGGAATCACGCGAGGCGTGCTCTGCGCGTCCCACGCCAGACACACGTACAGCTCCGAGAAGCTGAAGTCCGTGATGCGGAAGATGAACAGGTCCACGTTGCGGAACGCCGCCGCCACCGTCTCCTGCGCGCACGTCGCCGTCGACGACAGGAACACACGCATCTCGTTGTTCGCCACGCGAGGATAGTTGCCCTCCATCGTGATCGACAGGTCCTCGCTGCGGATCGCGAAGTACTCCGACTTGTCCGTGCTCACCACCACCTCGTTCACGCGGATCACCGCCAGCTGCGCGTCCATGTCGAACTCGCTGAAGTGGTAGCACAGCAGCAGGCTGTCGCTCGACGCGCTCGCGATCGCCACGCGGAACACGTTCTCCTCGCCCGAGAAGCTCTGGATCGCGTTGCTCTCACTGCACATCGGCGCAATGTACAACGCGTTCTCCGCGCGCAGGTTCAGGCCCGTCACCGTCAGCATGTACGGGTACTCCGTCACCAGCGTCGTCGAAGCCAGCTCCACCGACGCCTTCAGCACGCTCATCGTGCCGATGTACACCGGCGTCGCCGCCGCACCGTCCGTGTAGTACTGGCAGTAGAAGTACATCACCTCCGCCGCGAACGGCAGGTCCTGAGTGCTGATGTACTTCACGCCCTCTCTGTCCATGATCACAGCCTCCAGCGCCTCCACCGTCGAGGCCCAGTCGTTCATCAGAATCTTGTCGCCCGCGTCGATGCCAGGGCCCTCCACCACGATGTCGTTGCCCACCACGAACGCGTTCGCCGGCACCAGGCGGATCGCGCCCGGCAGCTCCACCGTCACCGTCTCCAGCGTGTTGATCATCGTGCTCTTCACCGTCGGGAAGATGTAGTGCACCGCGTACACCGCCGCCTCCGTCAGCTCGCCCAGGTTCAGGTACAGCTTCGACGCGTCCGCGAAGATGCTCTTCGCCACGCACTCCTCGCCGCTGCACAGGTACGCCACCGACGGCGTCACGCCCACCGACTCCTTGATCTCCACCGCGTTGTACGTCATGCCCACCAGGAAGTGCGAGCGCGCGATGTGGCCGAACGAGAACACGTTCACCACCACCGCTCTCGAACCCGACTTCAGCGCGATCGTCTCCTCCAGCTCGGACACCGTGTACAGCAGCGCGTCGCCCAGCACGCCCGAAGCGAACTGCAGCGTCGCCACGCCCTCCACCAGCGCCGCCGGAGCGATCTTGCCCTCGCTGTCCACGATCGTGTTCGCCGCGTTCAGGTAACGGCCCTCCACCGTCAGCACGTACGGCTCGTACACCGTCCAGTCCGCCGCGTACGACACCACGTTGATGTACGCCACGCTCATGATGAAGCGCTGCGGCTCGTACACCTCCTCGTCGCCGTACATCACGCACAGGCGCATCGCGTCCTGCTCCTTCGTGAACGTCACGCGCGCCACGCCGTTGCTCACCATGTACGGACCGCTCGAGCCCGCAGACACCTCGCACGCGCCCATCGAAGGCACGAACAGGATCTTCGTGATCGCGTCCTCCGTCGACGCCGTCAGCGTCAGCTCCTTCTCCACGCCAGCCATCGCGTACGTCGCCACGCCCGCAGACGCCACGCTCGTGTAGCGGAACGCCAGCGTCAGCGCCGAGTACTCCACGAAGCCCGCAAACTCCGCGGGGGCGGACGTCTGCGCGTAGCACACCTTGTACGTCTTCGTGTAGTCAGCCACCGTGAACGGCGCCAGCACGCCCGAGCACGCGTCGAAGCGCACCGACTCCAGCACCTCGCCGCTGACGTGGCTGCGCATCGCCGACGCGCCGTCGCAGCTCGCGCTCTCCTCCATGAACTTCACCGCCACGTCCGCGCGCTCGCTGCCCGACGACGTGAAGATGTCCAGTCCGGAGAAGTACGTGACCGAAGCCAGGCTCTCCTCCGCGTTCGCGTCCTCCGCCATCAGCGTGTCCACGATCACGATCTTCCACGACGTCGACACGCCGTTCAGGTCGCTCTCGGGAGACTTCTCCGCCTGGTTGTTCACGTACGACGCCGTGTAGGCGAACGCCAGCACGAAGCCGGCACTCTCCTTGCGGTACACCTCCACTCTGCGGGGCGAAATGCCCGAGCGCGAGGCGTGCAGCCACACCGACGCGATCGAAATCGCCTCGGGCGTCGTGAACGTCAGCTCCAGAGGATGGCCGATCTCCGAGGAAATGCCGTACTGCGTGTTGCCCAGAGCGGCCTTGATGTCCGCAGAAGACAGCGCGGGGTCGTTCGAAGACACCTCCACCGAGCGCACGAACGCCTCGTCCTTCGTCACCTCGATGTGGTCGCACATCGAAGCCACGTCCACGCCCGACAGCGTCACGTGCGCCACGATGTCGTCGCCGATCACCTCCTTGTCCAGACGCATCGCCGTCGGACCGCTCACGCGCAGCTCGAACTGAGGATAGTGCATCCACGTCTGGGCGCGAGCGAAGTAGTAGCACAGCGACACCGCCTCCGCCGGCTGGCAGCTCACCACCGCGGAGTGCTCATCGCCCACCGCGCGCAGACCGCACACGCCCAGGTCCGTCGCGCAGTCTCTCTCGCTGCTCACGAACTTCACCTGGTCGCCCGCGTCGTGGTCGTTGAAGAACACGGCCGTGTCCAGGTTCGCCACGATGCGGTCACTCCACGCCTCGAAGGCGGGCACCGTCATCGACGTCACGCCCAGCACGTCCAGCGTGTACTGCGTCAGCAGCGTCCACGGCTGCTCCACCGTCTTCACGCACAGCTTCAGGTTTCTGTACACGTTCGAGAACGTGAACGTCACCTTCTTGTACTCGTTCAGAATCTCGATGGAGGACGCCACGTCGCTCGAAGTGGGGTCGCACGCCACCGCCTCCGCGCGCATCCACATCACGCGGTCGCCCACGCTCTGGCCCGCGCCCGAGAACTCCATCTCGTAGGGAATGCCCAGAATCGCCACCGGCTCGCTGTCGTACTTCACCTCCAGCACGTCCACCTGGATCGACGGGTACAGCACGTACACGTTGTGCGCCGCGAAGTAGTAGCACATCGCCAGGTTCAGACCCGGCACCGTGAAGCGGAACGCGCCCTCCGTGCGGCCCTCCGCGTTCAGCGTCAGCGTCACCGCCGGCTGGCCGTGCAGCGCGTCGCCCGTGCTCGAGCACGAGTACTCCGCCTGGCCCATGCGGTCCACGAACTTCATCTTGTCGCCGCTCACCACGTTGAAGCCGTCCACCGAGAACACGTTCGTGCTGTCCTTGTACACCGAGCTCAGCACCGCGTCGCCGTTGTACACCTGGTTCACCTTCAGCACCGGAATCACCACCGACGTCATGCGGTAGCCCACCGTGCTGAACTTGTAGCACACCTTCAGGCTGCTCAGCTCGCTGTTCACCTGGAACGTCACCTTCGTGTACTTCTCCGCCTGGCGCACCGCGGACACCTCCGCCAGAATCGCGTCCACGTCGTCGCAGCTCGTCGCATCGCCCTTCAGCACGCGCATCTTCTCCTCCGTGCGACCCACCGCCGGACCGTGCACGATGTACGCGCTCATGCGGTTGTTCACGTAGAACAGGTCCTGACCGATCTCCGCGTTGTGCATCTCGATCGTGTTCTGGACCACCGTCACCTGGAACGGAAGCACGTGGAACGTGCCCGTCGCCTTCAGCTTGTAGCACACGTCCATCACCGTCTCCGTCGCCGCCGTCAGCACCACCGACTTCGTCAGCGTCACCTCCTCGGCCACGATGTCCACCGCGGCGTCGCGCATGTCGAACACCAGCGTCGCCTCCTCGCACGGCTCGCCCTGCGGCACGAACGCGAACTCGTCGTTCACCGTGATGCCCACGCCCGAGAACGTCACCGTCTCCTCCACCTCGCTCACGAACTGCTCCGGCTGGATGCTCGAGATCTTGTACACCTCGAACAGCAGACCCGTGTCCACGAACGACTCCGACAGGCCCCACTTGTAGCACACCTTGCCCGTGATCGGCTGCGTGAACGTCACCGTCGCCTTGCCCTCCTTGTCCACGCTGTAGTACGGGTACGTCGCCGCGTCGTTGCAGTTCAGGTTCGTCGGAATCACCTTGAACGTGTCCGCCTCGCTGATGCCCTTGCCCGAGAACGTCAGCTCCTCCTGCTGGTTCACGAACGCGTACGTCGGCTCCACGCTGAAGATCGACGCGTCCTCCACCACCAGCGTCACCGCCGGGTACGCCATGAACGTGTCGATCGAGTTCACGAAGCGGTAGCACAGCGTGTACGTGCCCGTCGCGCTGAAGTCGCGCAGCAGCACCGAGTTGCTGCCCACCACCGTCAGGATCGGCGCGTTGTACAGGCAGGACTCGCCCTCCGGCACGAACTTCAGCTCGTCGCCGCTCTCCACGCCCTTACCCAGAATGTGCGTGTAGCGCGTCGTGCCCAGCGCCAGCTTGTTGCTGCCGTCCAGACCCGACACGTACTTCAGCTGCATCGTGATCTCGGGGTACTCCACGTACTGCGGATACGACGGGTGCTTGAAGCACACCTTCTTCTCGTCGTACGACACGTCGAACGCCTTCAGGAAGCGCTGCGAGCACGTCGACACCTGGATCTCCTCGCCGGGAGCCATGCACGACGCGCTCGGCGACACGTACTTCACCGCGAAGTCCGACGACGCCGAGCAGGCGTGGCCGTACAGCGCGATCTTGCGCACCGTCGTGTACAGCGGATGGCCGCGGTTGCTCGTGAACTCCAGCTTCATCAGACGGCCCGAGAACTCCAGCGCCTTCTCGTTCACGCCCACGCTCATCTGGTTGTTGTCGTCGCTGAAGTGCACCTCGCTGAACAGCATCTCGCTGTCCGCCGCCGCCAGCACGCGCATCGTGTCCACGTCGCTGTTGCTGTCCTCCGTCGTGATCGACAGCGTCGTGATGTCGTAGCAGCTGCCCAGGTCCAGCACGATGTAGTTGCCGTTCGGACCCAGCTGGTTCGAGCACTCGTTCGAGCCCAGACCGCCCAGACGCACCGGCGACACCTCCGCCGCGTCGTTGAAGATGTTCTCCACGGCGCCCGTGTACAGGTTGTTCACGTACTCGCACCCGCTGTGGATCCACGACTCCGCGAAGGGCACCTTCACCGAGTCGCACTCGCCGCTGATGTGCGTCGCGTTCACGTAGAAGCTGTACTCGTAGTTCGCCACCACCGACTCGGGCACGATGTTGCTCAGACCGATCAGCGGCACCGTGAACATCGACAGCCACTTCGAGTTCACCGCGTAGCACACGTCCACGTACGAAGGAAGCAGCCCGGGGAACACGATCGTCGCGCTGATCTGCAGCGACTCCGTCAGCGTGAACTGGTACTCCGTCGAGTCGCACGCCGCGCCGCTCGCCACGATCGCAATGCGGTCGCCAGCCTTCGGGCCCAGGAAGGACGCCGTCGTCGGCACACGGTTGATCACGCGGTCCAGGTCGCTGCCCTCGATGGTCGCCACGCGGAACGCGTACTCCAGAGCCAGCACGTCGCCCGTGCTGAACTTGTAGCACATGAACAGCGCCGCCGCCGGCTCCTCGATCGTCACCGCGAAGGTCACGGTCTGCGCGTCCACCACCGTCGGGCGGAACACCCAGTCGCTGTCGCACTGCTCCGTCTTCGACACGATGAGGCGGTCGTCCTCCGACAGACCGTAGCCCCACGCGCTCACGCTGTTCGTGTCCTTCGCGATCACCGCGTCGTTCTCGAAGTGGCTCACCACCACCGCGAAGGCGCGCAGCGCGAACTCCGTCGCCACGTAGCGGTCCTCCGTCTGGAACAGGTAGCACACCTGGTAGCGCGACGCCTCCACCTCCTCCAGCAGCGCGTTGAAGAAGAAGGACTCGTTCTCCACGGCAACGTCGAACACCGTCGCCTCCTCCTCGCACGACTCCTTCACCAGCTTCACCTTGTCGCCAGCCGCCAGCAGACGGCCCGTCACGCCCACCTTCGTGCTTCTGCCGGCGAACAGCGGCTCGTCGGCAACTGCAGACACCATCTTCACGTCGAAGACCAGCTGAGGGAAGTCCGCCATCAGCTCGCCGAACGCGTAGCGCACCGTCGCCACGCCGCACGCGGCAGCGAACTCCTTGCTGAGCGCCGCCTCGATGGCCGCGTCCTTCACGGGGAACGCCATCGTCGCCTGCTCGCACATGAAGATCACCTTGTCGTCGTCCTTCACGTTCACGCCGCGGATGCTGAACACCTTGTTCAGTCCGTACACCAGCGCGTGCTCAGCGCCCTCCGAGGAGGCGATGTCGTACACGTGGTACACGTGCAGCATGCGGGAAGTCAGGTAGCAGTCCTCGCCGAAGCAGTAGCCGATGAAGTAGTCGCCCTCGCCCTCCATCGGAACGTCCACCAGGTTCACCGTCGTCTCGCCGCCCACGATGCTGTAGTGGATCGTCTCGTTCTCGTACGCCTGGTACAGCTCCTTGATCAGCACGATCGAGTCGTTGTCGCTCACGTCGCCCGACGCGCGCACCACGTAGTCCTTGTTCAGGAAGATGTGCTCGTTGTACGTCAGCGACACCGCCAGCGTCGTCAGGTGCAGCTGCAGGCTCTGCACGCCCTCGTTCGCGAACTGGTAGCACACCATGTAGCCCTCGGCGTTCTTCGCCGACACCAGGATGCTCACCGAACGCATGTCCTTCGACAGCATGTACGACGCCACCGGATTCTGGCAGGTCGGGTCGCTCTTCATGCCCAGCAGCACGCGATCGCCTCTCTTCTGGCCGTACGCCTCGATCAGGTACGTCTTCGGGGAGTTCACCATCACGAAGTTGTCGTTGCCGAACTCCGCGTGGAACGAGTCCACGGAGAGCACGTACATGTTGATGTAGCTGATGAAGAAGAACGGACCCGTCGTGAACTGCCAGCACAGCGCCAGCTCCTCGCCCTTCGCCGACTTCGTGAAGATCACGTCGTCCTTGAACTCGCCCGCGCCCACCGCCGTCAGGGAGCGGATGCCCGTGCCCTCAGCGTCGCTGTCGTCCAGCGCGCAGCCGCCGTTGCTCTTCTTCACCCACTTGTACTTGTCCGTGTCCTTCGCGAAGTCGCTGTGGAAGAAGTACGTCTTCTCCACGCCCAGAACCGCGTTCAGGTTGTCCGTGCTCGTCGTCACGTCGATGCGGATCGGCACCAGCACGAAGTCGTAGCTCATCCACAACTCCTCGCCGTACTTGTAGCACACGCGCACGCCCGACTTCAGCGCCTCTGAAGGATCGTTGAACGTCAGCGTGAACAGGTGGTCCTGCACGTACGCGATCTCGCCCACGGGGCTGTTGCTGCAGTCGCCCCACTCGGGAATCAGCTTCGCCGCGTCGCCGTCGCGCACCTGCTCGCCTCTCGCGCGGAACTCCGTCGGCACGTTGAACATGATGCGACCGTTCAGGTCGTGCACCAGCGACACCTCGGGCTTCTTCGCGATGTTGATTCTCCACGCGTCCACCGAAGGGAAGATGCTCACGTGCAGGTCGTAGAAGGAGGAGTACAGGCAGCCGTACAGACCCTGGCTCAGCTGCTCCTCCGAGAACGACAGCTCGCGCGGGAAGGACCCGTACACGTCAGAGAACACCGACGTGTCCACCGCAGCGCACTCCGAGCGGCTGAAGTACACGATGTCCGTGCTGTTCACGCCGTAGCCCGAGAACTCGATCGTCTTCGGCTGGCCCACCACGAACAGCGAGCTGCTGCCGTGGGACGGCTTCACCTCGTTCACCACCAGCAGGTTGAAGGCGAACTCGTACATGTGGTACGCGTCGTCCTCGCCGTGCTTGTAGCACACCTTGTACGCGTGCGACGCGAAGCCCTCCACCGCCTTCACCTCCACGCGCACCGGCGTGTTCGCCTCCACCACCTTGGAGGACACGGGGCCCTCCAGCGAGAACATCTTGAACGCGGACTCCTCGGCGCACTCCGTCGCAGCCACGTCCACGAACATCACGCGACCCGGACCCTGCATCGGCTCGTAGCCCAGAATCGTGAACTCGATCGTCTCGGGGTACATGCCGCGAATGAGGTCGTCGTTCTCGCCCTCGAAGCGGGTGTTCACCGCGCCGATCATCTTCACCACCGCCAGCGTGCCCATGTACACGCGACGCTCGCGCGACACCTGGTAGCACACGTTGTACACGTTGATCGCGCCCTCGCTCTCGTCGTACTCCTTCAGCACGGGGAAGCCCGTCGTCGTCGTCGCGTTCATGCCCTCCGTGTCGTCCATCGCCATGCAGTCACCCGTCGAGATGAACACCGTGTCGTAGCGGTGACGACCGAAGCCCGGCACCGGCACGAACTTCTCGTCGCCAGACACCACGTGGTTCGCCTCCATCACCGGCCTGTCCACCACGTGGATCAGGTAGTTGCTCACCTCGAACGTCGACTGCTCGTCGTTGCCGTAGATGACGCACGCCTTGAACATCGTCGGCGCCGAGTTCGTCGTGAACGCGATGTCGATGTACGTCTCGTTCGCCTTCATCACCGGCGCCTGCGCCGCCTCGTACACCTCGCCCTCCTCCGTGAACACCTTCAGCAGCACGCCCTGCGCGTTGCACTGCTTCATCTCCGGCACGAACTTGATGTACGAGTTCTTCCAGTTGCTCAGGTACGACACGCGCAGCTGCTTCTCCTCGCCTACGATCGCCTTCGCCGCCGAGTACAGCTCCGAGTAGTCGTCGAATGACACCGCCAGCACCTCCAGCGTGTACTCGTCGTAGCGCTTCCACGGCTCGTTGCCGAACTTGTAGCAGAAGATGTACGCCGGGTTCGTCTCCGACGTCAGCTCCGTGAACGTCACCGTGAAGCGCATCGCGCCGTCGAAGTACACCGACGCCGCCGCCACGATGTCCGACTCCGCCTCCGACGCGCAGTCGCTGTGGCCCTTCATGTACTTCACCTGGTCGTTCACGCGCACGCCCGAACCCTCAATCTCCACCACCTTCTTGTCGTTCAGGAAGGCGCGCTGCGCGGACGGAATCGAGAACAGGTCCGTCACGTCCTGCACCAGCATGTAGTACGGGTACTCGTAGCCCTCCTCCTCGCCCAGGAAGTAGTAGCACATCTTCCAGTTCTGGTCGTTCGAGTGCTCGGGGAACAGCACCGTCGCCTTGCCCTCCTCCAGCACGAAGCAGTTCTCCGTGCAGTTCAGCGCGCACGGCACGTCCATCGGCACGTACGTGAACACGTCCTCGTCGCCGAAGCCCACCGACGACTCGAAGTTGAACACCTTGCTCTGGCCCGCCACGATCGACGTCGACGAGCCCGTCTCCGCCTTCGGGGCGTAGATGTGCGCCACCGTCACCTTCAGCTCGGGGAAGAAGAGCACGTTGGAGTCGCTGTCCACATCCCAGTACTTCGCGAACTGGTAGCACGTGCCGTACACGCCGGGACGCTTCACCTCGGGAGACTTCGGGTTGAACGTGAACGTCGGCTTGCCGCTCACCACCGACATGGCGAACTGGTAGTACGGGTCGAACGCGCCCTCGCACGCGCCGCGCGTCGCCGTGAAGTAGATCGTCTCCTCGCTCACGCAGTTCGTGCAGTCCAGCGTCAGCACCTTCGGGTGGTTCGACACCACGCGGTCGTTCGTGCCCTGAGCCGCAATGAACTGCACCAGGCGGTACATGCTCAACGAGTACTCGTCATATCGGTAGAAGTCCTCCTCCTCGAACTGGAAGCACAGCGATCCCTCCACCGGCATCGAACCGTCGTCGTTGATCACGAACTTGCCGCTGCTGTTCAGCGAGAACACCGGGCGGTCCGCGTGGCAGTCCTCATCGGCAGCCACGAACTTGATCTTCTCGTTCTGGTGAGACAGAACCGACATGTCCGGAATCGTCGTCGGCACCGCGTACTTGTTGTGACCGTTCACGGCGAAGGACGACGTCGTCATCGGCTGCTCTCTGCCCTCGATGAACTGGAACAGCTGCAGGTACAGCACGTCCACGAAGAACTCGGGGTACGCCACCAGGTCCGCGTCGAACCAGTAGCACATCGTCATTCTCTCGCCGGCGTGCGCGTGGTCGATCAGCACGCGGAGCGTGTCCTCCTGGTCCTCCCACTTCTCGGGAGCCACCGCAGACTCCGCCGCCGCCTCGCAGCTCTCGCCCTCCTTGATCCAAGCAATGCGCTGCGACAGCGAGTCGCCAGCACCCACCTTGAACGAGTAGCCCTTCGGCTTGTCGGCAACCACCTTGTTCGCCGTCACGCCCTCCACCAGGGACTCGAAGCCGTACACGCCCTTCACGTACACCTTCACACGGTGATCCGCGTCCACGTTCGGACCGTAGCGCACCATGTCCTCCTCGCCGAACTTCACGCACGCGTAGTAGTCCTCGTTGCGCGTGGAGCGCGCGAAGGTCACCGGCTGCTCCGACACGTACAGCGTGCGGTCGTAGGTCAGCTCCTCTCTGCTCAGCTCCGTGAACACCAGCGGCTCCTCCAGAACCGCCTTCGCGTTCGCGCAGGTCTCGTCCTCCGCCGAAGTGAAGAACACCGTGTAGGGGACGTTGAAGGCGGTCGTGAACTTGATCGAGCCCGCCTTGCGCATCGTGAACATGTACTGGTCCAGACCCGCCACGCCGAGCACGCTCGCGCGGAAGATCGAAGCGTCCAGGTTGATTCTGGGCTCGTTGCGGATCGTCACCGCCATGCGGATCTCCTGACCCACCAGCGACACGGGCGCCGTGATCATCAGCGTGCCGTTCTCGTACGACGCGAAGCCGTCCTCCAGCGTCTCGAAGTCCTCGTTCAGCACCGTGAACACGTCGTCATTGCGCAGGTTGCAGCCCTCCACCTCGAACGGCTTCGGGAACATGCCCACCACCATGTCCTTCGCGCCCTGCGCCGAAGACACCGACGAGAAGGTCACGATCTCCAGCGTCTGCGAGTACATGTCCGCCACGTACGCCTTCTCGTTGTACGTGAAGTCCACGCACATGCGGTACACCATGTCCTGGAAGCACCCGGCGAAGATCACCAGAGCGCTGTTGTTCTCCAGCTCGAATACGCGGTCCTCAAGAGCGCGCTCCTGCCCGCACGCCTCGTTCACGTCCACGAAGTAGAACGACTTCACGCCCACCTCCAGACCCGTCAGCGTGAACGTCTTGTGCACGCCCGAAATCACCACGTTCGAGTCGCCGCGGTTCACCGTCACGCTCTGCATACCCACCGCGCGCATGCTGTACTCGTCGTTCACGAACGGGTAGAACGCCGCGTCGCCGTACTTCGCGAAGGAGTAGCAGAACACCAGCTTCGGCGACACGCGCGTGAACAGCAGCTTCACCGCCATCGACTCGTCCAGCGTGTAGTACTCCAGACCCGTCGTGTCCTGGTTGAAGTCCGGCTCGTCGCAGCTGCTCACCACGTACTTCACGCGGTCGCCCACGCTCACCGACGCGCCGCTGAAGCGCAGCTCCTTCTCCACAAACGTGAACGCCAGGTTCGCGTACTCGTCCGTCTCGATGTCCACCTTCGGAATCACCAGCGTGCTCACCGAGGGGAAGCGCGCGAAGCGCGCCACGGCGCCGAAGTAGTAGCACAGGTTCCATCTCGCGATCGCACTCGACTCGAACAGGAACTGGTTGAACTCGCCCTCGGCCGCCACCGTGCTGTACGCACTCAGCGCGTCGGGACACATCATGTCCTCCGGAACGAAGGTGAACAGGTCAGAGCTCACGTACGTCGGCTCCACCGTGAAGTGGAAGAACGCCACGGTGCCGTTGAACGATAGCGCGTTCAGGTCCGAGCGCACCGAATACACCGCCACCTCCTGCTCCAAAGCAATCGCAGGCTCGATGCCGAACACGTAGCACATGCGCTTGGGCGACGTCGTGCCCGCGGGCAGCGTCACTCTCGCAACGCTGTTGCTCACGCTGTAGCTCAGGCTCGACTCCTCGCAGGCCTCCTCGGGGTCCACGAAGAACACGCGGTCGCCGTTCTCCACGCCCTTGCCGATCACGAACACGGAGGTCTCCTTCTCGGCAATGATGAACGACACGTCCGAGTTCTCGATGCGCAGCGCGTCCAGCTGCTTCATCGCGATGTGGTAGAACTCCTTCACCGGCTCGTTCACGTTGTTGTACGACAGCGTGTAGCACATCACCAGCGACGGGGAGTAGAAGTCCAGCAGCACCGACACCGACGCCGCCGACGGGTACGTCTTCACCACCTCGCCCGAGCACGACTCCGACGCCAGCGTGATGAAGCCGCTGAAGAGATGCGCGTTGGGACCGTCGATCGTCACGCTGAGATCCTTCGCCTGGTCGCGCACGATCACGTCCGCCGCGCCGCGCACCGCCTCGATCTTCACGTCGTACACGTCCACCGTGATGGCCGAGAAGTAGAACGCCTCCTCGCCGAACTGGTAGCACACATGCAGACTGCCCGCCGCGCTGCCCGACACCAGGGCAGTCATGTCTTCCGCCACCGCGCTCGTCGCACCGGGCACCGTGGCGCAATCCGCCTCACTCGTCAGGAACAGATGGTCGTTCGCAGACACGAAGCGACCCGCGACGGTGAAGCTCTTTTCAAAGTTTGAAATCAAGACGTTGGGGGAACCCTCGTTCGCGACCAGCGAGTCCAGATGACCCACACGCACCGTGATCGCCTCGAACACCTTCACCGTCTCCCCAGCGAACTCATAGCAGAGAGGGAACACCTCGTCGCCCTCCACCGAATCGTAGTTGAACGCGAATGTGAAACCGCTGGGCACGAAGCTCACCATCACACACTCGCCGTTGATCTGGAAACCAACCTTGTCGTCCAGCGTGGCGCCCAGCACGTCCGCACGCCACACCTTCGGAACGCCCTTCACCGCGAAGTCGCTGGCTCCCGTCAGCGCCGTGATCGAGTACACGTCGCGCATGTGCAGCGAGAACGCGCCCGGAATCATGAAGTACTCCTCCGCCTCGTACGACTCGTCGTAGTGCAGGCGGTAGCACAGGCGCAGCGTCTCGTTCGTGCTCTCCTCGAAGAGCACCGTGAACGTGTGGTTCGCCGACACCGGGAACTCCTCGCCGAACGGCTCGGCAGAGCAGTCGTCCCCGATCACGTACTTCACGCGGTCGTTCTCCAAGTTGTCGTGGTTGCTCACCGTCACCTGGAACGTCTTGGGCTGACCCACCACCAGCGTGTTCTTGTCGCCCGTAGAACCCTCCTCCAAGTCGATCGAGTGGATGCGAACCACCGAGAGCTTGTACCCCTTCACCGTCATCTCGCTCTCGCCCTTGAACTGGTACTTCAGCATGTAGTCCGTCGCCTCGAACTCCGCGCCGTCCATCGACACCTCCTTCGTGTTCGCCAGGCGGCGCTGGAAGTGCAGGTCCTTGTTGAAGCGACCGAACAGGCGCACCTCCTTCAGCTCCACCTCGTCCGCGCCCCAGTTGGACGTGATCTCGATCTTCCAGTAGCGAGCCGCGATCACGCCGCCGTCCGTCGAGGGAACCGACACCTTGCCCTCCGCCAGCTCCTTCATCGCGTAGCTGCCGAACTCCAGGAACGGACCCTCCAGACCCTCGAACGAGTAGGAAATCGTCCACGCGCGGGGAGCGCTCGCAGCGTTCTGAATCGACAACTCCACATTCTGCACCATCACCAGCTTCTCGGTGTCGAACACCACGGAAGCACTGAGATTGTCGCAGAAACTGCAGTCCTCAGAACAAGCCTGCCCCTCGGCGAAGCACTTCTTTCCGCCCTTCTTCTGGTTGTACCTACACGTCACCGCCGCGCCACTCCCCCACAGAGCCACAACGTCGCCGTCGCGAAGCTCCTCAACACAATTGGTACTGTCCACGGGGCACTTCTCGTTCAGAGAAACGGCCTTCCAGACGAAACCGCTCGCGTCGTCACCGTCGAAGAGGTTGGAAACGGATCCGGAGACCTGAGAAACTGGACAAAAAGGAGCACTCTGCTGAACAAAGCCCCACTTTCCATTCTCATCTCCACGGATACCCCACGACGAGCGCAACGTCTCGTCCGGAATCCAAGTGAACTGGGAATCGGCAATTACCACGTCCTTGTTCACGAAGACGGTAGAGTCATACATATTCTCATCATTAGCACTCACTGCTACGGCTAGGACAGCCAGCAATAAGCACCACACCCTACAGCCGTTATGGAACAACATCGAAAACACCCACTTATTCACACACATATCCATTCCTAATTGAATCCTATCGAATGTCAATACGAAAGACAACAAGAATAGATCAATAGAGCGAACTCTATGTGTCTAAAGATAATTCTGGACTCCCGCAACGCCCTTCCGGTAGGAAAGACCACCGCGGTCGATAAGGCGGAGCCACAAATAAATGTCGCCGTAAATGCCGCCCTCTCCTCCAATCAAATCGCCGATTTCCGATCGAAAGGGTCGCTATGATCTCAGTTCTCCATATCGAGCGGACACTTATTATTCCCGACAGTCGTTTTTTGTACCCTCTTCTGTGCTCGCATTATTCATTTTGCGGGAGGAAGGGTGTCGTGAAAAGCATGCCAACGGAGAGTGATAGGGGTTCTGGTGGCGTTGCCGATGAAAGGAATTGCACTTCGAATTCGCACTTTCGATTCGGAAAGAACACATTCTCTCTTCTCAAAATACAAATTGGAGTCGAATGGAATGGAAAAGAACCTGAACGGAAGCGATGGGTTCGGAAACGAAAACTAGCACCGAAACTGCAATCGGCGGTATTTGGCATTCTCACTCTCTTCGCTGCAACACGGGATGACGAGGAACAGCGCACTAGCAAAATCGGCTCGTTTTTTGCATCACTGAAAGCACACTCTCGCCTTTCTCACTATTCCTACAATGAGCGACATTTGCGACGACCCCGCTATTCGAAGCCTCTTTCTGTCTTCGCTGGGTACGCTTGAGATTGCCAACAACCAGGAATTCCTCATGAAGAAGTACGCGGAGTACACGGGAGAGAGCGTGTATGCGCTCAAGGGGGATAACGACGGGTTTTCCTTAAGACTCACCTGGAAACGCGGATTTGTGGAGGGACCGGCGAGTATTCTGGCACCGGACAAAACGGTCGTGTGCGACTTTCAGTTCCGTGACTTCGCCCCGCACGGACGCGCCGTCTTCTTCTGCAATGGAAAACGCTTCTGCTCCATGAGTGTCGTGGACGGCAACTATATTGGGGACTGTGAGTTCTTCCGAAACGGGAGGATTCTCTACTCCGGGGACTACTTCCACGGAGATGTCAACGGAAACGGCATTCTGTACTACCCGGATGGCTCCATCATGTACGAGGGCGAGTTCCGCTACGGCTACGCCGACGGCACCGGCACCTTCCACTCCCCCGAGGGAGAGGAAGTGCTCTCCGACAGCTGGAAGCGCGGCTCCTGCAAGGACGCGAAGGCCACCGTCGCGCTGCCGCCGATGGTCGTCTGCATCCAGCAAACGCGGGACGAGGAGGCCTACACCGAAGAGGTGTTCTCGAAACGACTGTCCTTCTGTAGTCCCTGCTGCGCGGTGTGACGCTGTAGCTCTCCCCTTCGTGAAGACGTTCGAGCTGCAGCTGGGACCCGCGCCCCAGAGCGCGACGCTCGCCATCAAGAAGCGAATCAACTACAACTCCTCGGGCGCCTCAGACACCTCGGACTACCACAGCGACTCCGTCATCCCGATCCCGCGCGGCGAGCTGACGCGCCACATCCGAGAGCAGCAGGTCACGGTGCGCTCCTCCGACGAGGACGTGATGTGTCTCCCCGTGGTCGGCGGCGAGGCGCGCCAGCCGAAGAAGAGCAAGCCGCGGCAAGCGCCGATCGCCTACGACATCGCGGTCCAGCCCGTCGAGCTGTACAGCGAGCCGCGCGAGTGCGTGCGCCCGCCTCCCCTGCGCGTGCCGGACAAGTACATCACGGTGGTGTCGAGCGACGAGTGGAAGAGCGTGCCGAAGACGGTGACGGACATGACCATCGAGACGGAGTGCTTCAACGACGAGTACATGAAGTACATGAAGCTGGGCCAGTTCCGACACCTGAAGAGCATCACGCTGAACGACTACTGCTGCTCCGAAGTGAGCACGCTCGCCATCCGCAACTGCCAGTACGTCGAGACGGTCACCGTCGGCGACGACTGCTTCTCCCCCGTCGGCGTGCGCAACGCCTCGGAGTACCAGTACGTGCTGAAGGCGCTGAAGAAGGACCTGGAGGGCGGCACCTTCTACGCCGGGAACGACTACTACCTGAACAGCATCCAGATCGGGCGCCAGAGCTTCCTCAAGTTCTCCCGCTTCTCGCTGTCCCGTCGCGCCCGGCGCCTCGCCTCATCTCTAGTCCTCCCCAATCTGCGGTCGCTGGTCATCGGCGAGGTCAGCTCCTACGACGACGTCAACATCGGCTCATTCAACTTCCTCGGCGTCCCCGTCCTGTCGATCGAGGGTGCGGTGTGGCGCGCTGTCCTGAGTCGTAGACCTCCCCGCGCTGGAGACCATCGTGATCGGCTCGTACTCCTTCACCGAGGTGCGCGTTGTCTCGCTGACCAGTACGCTTGTCGGCCGTCTGTGATGTAGATCTCCCCGCGCTGAGGCATCTCGAGTTGGGACACCAGGTGTTCCGCGGCGACGACATGTGGAATCAGAACTCCATGACGATGAAGAACCTTCCCAGTCTCGCGACCCTCATTCTGCGAGACAAGGTTGGGATGAACATGCGGTTTTTGTACATTACGGGTAACCCTCCCTCGGCGTCTTCATCCTAGATGTCTTCTCCTCCCGTGACCCCCTCTCCTTCCAACTCGGGGCGGTATTCAGTCCGAATACTGCCATTTCTCACGAGGGCTGTCCCAGAGACGCCATCGACATGCTTCTCGAGAATGTGAAATAGTCCCTTTTTTGGATCCTGTTTCTTGAACGCAAATGTTGAACTTCCTGCGCTCTTCCGCCACCAGGGGCGCGCGAGCATCCGTTTCCGGCGGGGGAGGGCTCCTCGGTTTCACCGCCATTCGCGTTCCCTACGATTGCATCCTCTATGCGCAGGTCCGTTTTTCGTGCGTGGCTGACACCTAGGAGAAGAAAAAGGAAGTCGAGTCGCTGCGTTCTCGTCTCCTGTCGTCAAAGACACGGTTTTGTCTATTCCGTCTCATTCACTCTAGGAAGGACCGTGCGTTCTATGTGGACCAAATCTCAAACACCCTGGATTACGTAGATCCTCCTCGTTCTCTTTCCTGTAGACGCTCAACATGCTGCTCTTCGTTCAGGGAGCCCATGAGAACCCCAAATTCGTCGAGGCGGCCAACACGGCGAATGAGGTGGGGTCCTCTGCTGACGCTAATACCCAGATCCTGTTCCAGACCATGAACCAATTCAACTCGGATGTGGACATCTACAACTGTCTCTGCGACGCGAGGAAGCTCCCTCCGGAAGGAGACCATCGTGAGGAAGACGCTGTGCTGGACTGCATCATCGTCGTTGTTCTCCGGCATCCTCATGCTTAGCGGGAGTACCAGCACGACGGCATTACGCAGAAGAAGGACCCGCGCATGAACGCCGTCAACGAGCGGCTTCAACACATCGGATTCTCGTTCGTGAATGTGGGCGTTTTGGAGCGGCGTGACGATCAGAACATTCGCCAGAACCGAGCCATGTACTCCATCAGACCCTCTCTCCTATCCACCTACCCTCTCCAGGACACGCTGCAGCGAATATCCGTCCCTCCAGCTCGTCCGTTCCTTCACCGCACTCGCGGGGAATGCTGCAGCTCCCGCTGAACCTGCGCTCCATGTTCGACAGTCTGTGCTATATCCCGGAGGAGGCGGAGCGTCGCGCGGTGATGCAGGCCATGAACCGCGCCTGCCCCGCTAACAAGCAGCTGCTGCAGGAGTACGTGGACCTGAAGAACGCGGTGGCGCTGAGCTGCGGCGCGAAGAACTACGCGCAGTACAACATGTACAACAGTCTGTACGGACAGGCGCGCGACGTGGACGACCTGCTGAAGCGGAGCGTGAAGTGCTACTCTCCCCTGCTGCGGGAGTACATGAAGGAGGCGGTGGCGGAGAGGGAGAAGCAGGGCGGGTCCGCCACGCTGCCCATCTGGGACGAGCAGTACTACATCTGCAAGGTGGTGAACCGGCACCGCCAGCTGCACGCCGCCGTGGGGCACAGAGGAGGCAGTGACGCGTAGGAGGTGTCGAACACCATGAGCGTCGAGGGAGTTCTGAAGGGCGGCATCGAGCCCCTGCTGGAGCGCATGTTCGACGTGGTGTTTGAGGAAGCCCCGCTGGCGGCGGACGAGTGCTGGAGCACGAAGGGACCGATCACGAAGCTGCGCGTCCACCACAAGTCGCGGGTACATTCCTATGCCCTTCTTCACCGTAGGGGTACTTGGGAGACCTGTACCTGGACCTCTTCGCCTACCCCGGGAAGCGCTGCTCCTCCGCCATGCACACCATCAAGGGACGCTGCGTGCTGGCGGACGGCACGGTGCAGCACCCATCCGTCTGCCACGGAGATGTGCCTCACGCGTAGTGCGTCATCTCGACGGACCTGCCCTTCTGTCAGAGTCCCAGCGAGTCCTTCGTGTTCGTGAACCAAGCAGTCGCCCTCCTCCGCCCTCACGCGTAGATCAAAACGCTCTTCCACGAGTTCGGCCACGCCATGCAGCTGCTCCTCACGGACACACGCTATCAGATGATCTCGGGCACGCGCGTGGCGGTGTGCGCAGTCCGCTCGACTCACTTCTAGTCGGATGCCATCGAGATTCCCTCCTCCATCATGGAGTGCTGCTGTGCCGACGAAACCGTTCTCGCCCGCATCAACCAGTACTCCGTGGAGAAGAGTCGGCACGCGCAAGTGGCGACCGACAGGGTGCTGCGCTTCTACCAGACGTTCTGCTCCTCGGTGCCCGCCTTCTCGTTTTACGTGGGCGTGGAGCGGAGGCGTGAGAGATAGAGCAGTCTATTGTCGGCCATCATGGACCAGTACATGTTCGGCGAGGGCGCCAATCAGATGCCTGTGGACGACGTGTTTGCATTCGTGAACAACACCTTCGGGTTCGCGCGAGCGACCAAGGACTGCTCCTATCTCCACCACGACGAGAGCTGGATCCACTACGCCGGCGTCGTCTACACGTAGAGATGGCTGTCGGTGATCAGACGTAGCTATCCGCTGTCCACCATCATTGCGACGGATGTGTACGACGAGTGCATGCGCCAAATGAAGTCGCCGCTCGATCCCGCGTTTGGCAAGGTGCTGTACAAGGAGGTAGAGTGATTTGTTTCGTGCTGATGCACAGCTCTTCACAAAGGGTGGCGGCATCCCGCAGCGGGACATCATCCGGCACATTCTCGGAAGGAACTACACGGAGGAAGCGCTGTCGAAGCATCTCGCGGTCATTTAGACGCGTGCCACTTTTCGTCCCTTTTTTCACCGCGTTCATTGTTGTTTTCTCCAAACGCGCAATCAGCATGACGGCGTTTATCACTCTGCTGTGCAATGCGGATAAGCCGATCATGGAGCAACTCAAACTCGATCCGCCGGACTCCGCTTTCTCAGTCGCTCTGTGTTCGGATCACACGAAGCAGCGCATCTGCAACGACGACGCGTATTGCTATCTGTATTCGGAGTGGAGAAGCGGAAAGAGGAGCGGACGTGCGCTCGTGAAGGATTTAAACGGCACCGTCCTCGTCAACATGCGTTTTACCGATGGGTACATGAACGGAATAACGGTTCTGTATGTGAACGACTATCAAATCCGCGTGTCCTACACTGAAGGCAGTCCGACCGGGGCGGTAAACATCACGAGGGATATGGATACGGTGTTCAAGGGCTCGTATGCTAACGGATTGCCGAATGGCTTCGGAATGCAGGTGTTGGAGGACGGAAAGCAGTTCTCCGGATACTACAGAAACGGTTATGCGTCGGGGAATGGGACTCTTAAAACGGATAGCGGAGAGACGATTATCAGTGGAGAGTGGAAGGAGGGAGAACTAGAAAACTATTCAGTGTCCTTTCAGCAACGTCTTGGTTTCATGCAGCCGGGAAAGGCAGTAGAGAAACGGATTGCGAAGAAGTACCCCTCTTTCTGCACAAACGATAGTGGCATTCGCGTGTATTCCACCGTGTTTGAGAACGATGTGGCGATAGCGATATGGAACGAGGAGAAGAGGGTGTTTGTGGATCAGTCAAACACGACGCAGAAGTGTGAGGAAATGAAGCGAAGGAATGACTCGTTTAAGGAGTGGGTGCGTTCGTTGAAGGTGTACATGGAGATGAAGAGACTTGTGCAGCAGCAGTATGATGTGGTGTGGGGAAAGCGAGACGAGGAGTTAAAGAGGAAGAGAGAGGAGGAGTTAAAGAGGAAGAGAGAAGAGGCGGAAAGGAAGAAGAGAGAGGAGGAGTTGAAGAGGAAGAGAGAAGAGGCGGAAAGGAAAAGACAAGAGGAAGAAAGGAAGAGACAAGAGAATGAACTACGTCAACGTGCAACACAAATCACTCAACCTCCAATGATGGACGTGAGTGATTCGGATAGCTCATCGGAAGCCTCCGACACGGAGAGACGAGGGAGAGGTGCGTTGAGGGAAGAGCTTAGGAACAGGGAGGTCGACTACGATCTACAAGACGCGGACATCCGCTGTCTCCCCTCTGTCGGTGAAGTGAGGAACCCGAAACCAACTCCATCGAAGCGAAAGAAGAGACAAAGGAAGTGACGTCTTTGTTCGACAAACAATCCCAGAAAAGACCAGCACTATCAAAACACCTCATCAGACCCTCCATCATCTCCACATTCATATTGTTCGCGTCGTCGTTCCACTCCACACCATCCTCCGGAGTGTACCCGATTTCGTTCTGCAAGGCAATCACCAACTCCCGCGCTTCATCGCACACCACCTCGCCCTTCTTCAGGGTTGCCACATCTTCTTGAAGCTGGGCGATGGACACTGTATCCGCTAGCGCTCCTAACCTGTAGAGTGCCTTTCCGAACTCGGACTCTATCAGAGCCTGCTGCAGCTGGAGAATGTTCTTCTTCCGGCAACACTACGCATCACATTGGGGGAGGAGAACAACCTCTAGCAATTCGCGTTTCCTTTTGTTCAGCTTGCGATCTAGCTCCTTCTCTTCGTCGCAAAACGATGAAGGCGGCGTCACCTGTCCATCAATCCCAAACACGCAGGCCATACACGAGTTTCCGGAACGCGAGGAACCAGGATGTTCCGATTGCAATATAACTCAAACATGCTTATATACTTGTCACAAATCTGATCGAACTCTCGAAACACGGCCATAGTTCCCTAATCCATGATTCCACAATTCGAATCCGTTACTTCCGTGATACTTTGGGGCACTTCTCTCCCGGACTGGCGATACCGGTCCTATTTGAGTCAATACACTCCTCCTTGCGTACTTGGATCCGTTTTTCGAACTTTAATAACCGATTTGCGGTGAAAGCCTTCAGTTTCTGTCGCACTACTCCATCAGGACCTTCTCCGCAACCCCTTACCGTAGGAACTCACTTCCTGCTTCGATATCTCTCTCTTCGACACGGCTTCCTCCACTTCCATTCAAATCAAGAGAATTGTGAGAATTGGGCGAATGAGAGGAATCGATGCGTGCTCCACCACCCCTCATTCTTTTCAGTCAAGGAGGTCCCCATTTCAAACTCGCGCTCCTTCCGAATCCGGGAATCCATCTTTTAGGGCCCATTTTGTCAACGGGATGGGACAGAAATCTCTACTATTTCCGGAAGTGACTGAGAGGAAGAACAGATCCAATACGACTTCACCTGCACACTACTCTAGCTCGCAACCCTTTGACCCATTCTTCCACTTCACAGGCGCCATCATCTTCTTTCCCAGGAAACAATGAATACACTTCACAGAAATGGAAGGGCAATCGCCTCCGTGCTTTCACAACGGATGTCACAATTATCCTCATGCACAGTTACTACGCAAGAATAAACACTGTATTCTTCACGGCAGTCTATTCTCTGGCAGCCGTTGGCGTGTTCTACGCGCTGCTGTACCCTCCTTTCCTTTTCTCTCTTAGCGCTGTAGGAAGGTATCGAAGCCGTTCAAGGGCGAGCTCATCCGTTTTGACAACGCGACGATGAATGGAATGTTGAATACTCTGCACTGGTGGTGATTTCGTAGCATGTCGGACCGTTACGAGCGTTTCATCTTCCCTGCCATCTCTCTCAATCTTGCCTACGGTAATTGCCTGTTGGTTCGAGTGAGTTGCAGATCTCTCAAAGGACTGGGACTACAACACGCGTAGCATATACGCCTACATTGTCGTTAGCTTTGACGGAGATACTGTGTGTGTTGTGAGGGAGTGTGACGCGTAGGAGCAGCACGACATGATTATGTGGGACAAGGTCATCATGAGCAAGGAGGATGCTGTTTTTGACGAAGCCATTGAGAATCGGTACATTCTCTTCAACGACGATCGTAGCATTCTGTACTCGCTCTTGTCTTGTGTGAGGTGTAGCGACAAGGAGGTTACCATTTCGTTCCGTTACCAGATCCAACCAACGGTGGGCTTCCAGCGTGATTATGTGTTCCCGGATGTGCAGAAGGTGAAGGTGACGGAGGAGAGGAGACACTAGTTGTATTCTTTTTGGATGGTTTTGTTTCTTGGAGGACCGCTGCTTGGGGGTGTGGGATCGAGTTCACTCTTACATACTGAACAGTCGCTCAAACGGTGGGGACCCCACACTTCTTTATCGCGCATTCCTCGTTCTCTGGCTGGTTTATTCTTCCTATCATCAGCAAATTCGTGATAAGATGCAACATAGCTATCAGAGGTACATACTGGATAGTACGATGGGTCTAATCTCGTCGCCGAATTCGAACGTGGTGTTTAGTCACGACAATTCCATGGCAATCTCTGGGGCGTTGGAGGAGGTGGCCGTTTGGAACATAAAGCTCGGCTCGAAGGTTCGCGTTGGCGCATTCCCTGATGGATAGGTTTGCGGGTTGAAGGACGGAAACGCGGAGGTGAGCAAAATATGCCGCAGTCCGAAGCAGAATATCATTGCCGCAGGCTACACGGATGGGTATATTCGGATCTGGGACATCGAGAAGCGCGAAATGAAGCGTAATGGAAGGGAATTGGAATGAGCGTGTAGTGAAGCTGAAGGGACACAAGAAGGCGGTCAGCGCCTTGTCTTTTAACAAGGAGGGCAATCTGCTGGTCTCCGGATCGAACGACTGCACCATCGTCGTGTGGGACTTGATCAGCGAAACGGGCGTTTGCCGTTTGAAGGGCCATCGCGACATGGTCACCGCGGTTCTCTTCGTGGAGGAGTACAACATGCTGCTCTCGGCGTCGAAGGACACGCTGCTGAAGGTGTGGTCGATCGACGGCCAGTACTGCCTGGACACCTACATCGGCCATCGCACGGAGATATGGAGCATGACGCTGTTTACGCAGCCGGGATATAAGGAGGGGAAGGAGGGCTCTCTGCAGAAGTACAACATCCTGACGGGCAGCAGTGACCAGAGTCTGCGCCTCTTCAGCCTGTACAAGGAGCCGCAGTCCTTCCAGGACGAGACGGAGGCGGAGGTGCAGGCGAAGCACCACCTCGAGTACCGCGGGTGCATCACGCTGACGCACTCGGGGCGGACGGTGGAGCTGCTGCTGAGCCAGCAGGGCACGCACATCGGGTACTACAACGCGAGCAAGGTGTTCCTGCTGTACGCCATCCGGTCGATGCACGACAGCCAGAAGAAGATGAAGCGCCGCGTGCACCGCCGCAAGGAGAAGGGCGGCGAGGCGGCGAGCACGGTGCAGTGCACGGACGCGCTGGAGCTGGTGTCGACGGTGAACACGACGCACAAGGTGTCGTCGTTCGACTTCGGGCGCGCGCTGGCGGCGAGCGACGAGGTGGAGGTGCTGTTCGGGCTGAACAACAACTGCATGCAGCTGTACCGCTTCGGGCGCAGCAACGGGAAGAAGAGCGTGAAGGGGGAGGACAGCGCGGTGGTGGAGAACACGGGCTCGTACGAGAAGGTGCTGTCGATCGCGCTGGCGGGCCACCGCTCGGACATCCGCGCTCTGGCGCTGACGACCACGGACGACATGGTGCTGTCCGTGGGGCAGAAGGAGAGCAAGATGTGGAGCGTGCGGTCGCTGGAGTGCGTGCGCAGCATCGAGGTGGAGAACGGGCTGTGCTGCTGCATCCTGCCGGGCGACAAGCACGCGGTGATCGGCACGAAGGACGGCAAGCTGGTGCTGGTGGACCTGAACTCGGGCGACATCATGCAGTCGCTGCAGGCGCACAAGGGCAGCATCTGGAGTGTGGACGTGCGTCGCGACGGGAAGGGCATGGTGTCGGGCGGGTCGGACCATAACATCTGCTTCTGGGAGATATCCTTGCAATGAGTGGCGGACGTTCCTTCACCGCACTTCGACATCACGGTGAACCCCGCGACGAAGCGCCGCCAGCTGCAGATCGTGGCGACGCGCACGCTGAAGATGAGTCACGACGTGCTGTGCGTGAAGTACAGCAACACGACGGACCCGTCGAAGCTGCTCGTGGCGGTGTCGCTGCTGGACAACACGGTGAAGGTCTTCTACGAGGACTCGCTGCGCTTCTTCCTGTCGCTCTACGGCCACAAGCTGCCCGTGCTCTCGCTCGCCATCTCCAGCGACGACAAGCTGATCGTGACGGGCAGCGCGGACAAGAACATGAAGATCTGGGGCCTGGACTTCGGCGACTGCCACAAGTCGTTCTTCGCGCACGCGGACAGCGTGATGAGCGTGGGCTTCGTGAACAACACGCACTACGTGTTCTCCTGCGGCAAGGACGGCATGCTGAAGTACTGGGACGCGGACCGCTTCGAGATGATCACGCAGACGCAGGCGCACTACGGCGAGGTTTGCGTGCGTGCGAGGGGTGAGGTGTAGGCGTGGTGCCTGGCGGTGTCGCACCTGGGCGACTTCGTGATCACGGCGGGCCACGACCGCGCGATCCGCGTGTTCCTGCGGTCGAACGAGCCGGTGATCCTGGAGGAGGAGCGCGAGAAGGAGCTGGAGGACCAGATGGACCAGAACATGGACGTGGAGGGCGACCGCGCGCTGGGCATGGAGGAGGGCACGAGCGCGCCGGATGCGGCGAAGCAGGCGACGGGCGAGGGTCGCGAGGTGACGGTGGAGAGCAAGGAGGGGAGCGACAAGGTGGGGTCCGTGTACAGCGGGAGCATGCGCGCGGCGGACGCGCTCATCTCCGCGCTGGAGCGCGCCGAGGCGCAGCGGAAGAAGGTGAAGGAGTGGGAGGAGGAGTGCGAGTACATGAAGTCGCTGCTGACGGAGGAGGAGTTCAACCAGCGCACGGAGAACGGCGCGAAGCCGCTGATCCCGCCGCCGGACAAGGACGTGTACATGCTGGGCATGAGTCCGTACGAGTACGTGGCGTCGACGGTGAGGTGAGTGGAGGGGCGGAGCGTGACGGCGTAGCAACATGCCTCGCCTGGAGCTGGAGTCGACGCTGCTGGTGCTGCCGTTCGAGAACGTGAGCCAGCTGGTGGAGTACCTGTGCGAGATGCTGCGGACGAACCAGCAGACCGAGACGTGCGTGCGCTCGCTGCTCTTCATCTTCAAGCTCTACGAGGTGGCGACGGGAGTGAGAGGTGACGGTGTAGAAGCAGCTGGAGGCCTCCTCGCAGCTGCAGAGCGTGCTGCTGGTGCTGAAGACGCTGATGAAGGAGAAGCTGTACGAGAACAGAGTAGGTACGCGAGAACGCGGTGAGCGATAGGACCGCATCGGAATGAATCAGGCGGGCTTGCAGCTGCTGAAGAGACAGCTGAAGGAGCGCAGCGGCGCGTTCGGCGATGAGGAGATGGAGGACAAGCAGATCAAAGTGTAGTTATTTCCAGGTTCGTTTATTTATGCTCTTCCTTGTTGGCTTGAAGACAGACTTGTTTCACCGAACTGCCGAAATCGGGGCTATTTTTGCCGCTCAATCGGTCGTTCAATCTGAGGTTGCCAGCCATGAGCACGGCTCTTTTTGAATACTATGTCGATATCCGCAAGTCTTCAAATTACAAGAAGTGCCCAGACAGCGTGAACTTGAAAGCAGGCAATGAAGGGTCCTTTTGAGAAATAGAAATTGAAAACGAGTTTGAGCTCTCTTTTCCGTGTGGCGGAGAGGGAGGACGGGAGCGGCTCCTTTTCAATCGTCTCGTTTCCCGGCGTGAGTGAGGAGGAAGTGCACCGCACCATTCAGCAGTGGTACTCACATCCCGTGGGAGGGAATGATCGATTAGGTGTCTGAATATTCTGCGTATCTTCCCCAAGGAGGAACTGCGTGCTCATGAGCAGGCCTTTGTGTGGAAGTTTCTGTTCTTCACCATGCTGTACTCAAACGAGTTGTCGGACGCGGATCAGAAGGAGCTCATTCAGGTATTCTCGCGATTCTTTCCCGTTCCGTCTAGATTGCAATTCCACTGTACACGATTTGTGCGAAGCGCGCCAACCAAGTGGAGGAGATGAAGGTGAAGCGGCAAATGGCTCGCGTTTCCTCGTTCATCCTCTTCTCCGTCTCCATTTTGTTCGCCACGAACGAGTCCATTCTCGAGAAGATAAAGGCCATTCTCGAGCCCACTTGTGACTCCTTCCTTCCCTTTTGACCCGTAGACCCAAAAGCCTCCTTCTACATGTCCTTTCTGAACAACCAGTCGCGGATCGCGTCTCCCATTCCGTGCAGCTTCGTCGTGACCAGCATTCTCTCCATGAAGTCGTCTCTGGCATCGAACGAGAACGCTCTCCTGCTGTCCCTCCTCGTCAGCGGTTTGGGAAGCAATCCGAGCACGCTGCTCGCCCTGTACCCGAAGGACCTGACATTCATCGGTCAGAGCATCGAGCTCTTCATGCACTACTGGTGCTCTCTGCAGGGCTCGGCGTACTCTGTGTACGGCGCGCTGTGCGAGGACGCGTTCCGCTCGTACCTCTTCCACCTGCCCTTCTCGCACAGCGCGCTGCGCCAGCTGTCGCAGAGCACGCTCTTCTTCAACCAGCTGCTCCGAGTGTACGGTAGGCGTACGGCGCGGGCGTGAGCAGTAGAGAAGGAGGAGGACGGGAGCAAGCGCGCGCGCGTGGAGGAGAGTGATAACGCGAAGGAGAGCGCCAGCGTGAAGGAGAACGGCATCGCGGCAGTAAAGGAGAGCGCCAGCGTGAACAGCCAGTCGCTGCTCAACCACTTCTTCCTGGCGGTGCAGCGGTCCTTCGCGTTCGCCGCGGGGACGAACAGCGAGGCGGCGTGCCAGCTGCTGGGGTGTCTGATCGACGTGGCGTCCACGCAGTGCAAGACGGTGTTCCACGAGTCGGTGAGCTTCGTGGTGGGAGCGAAGGGGCAGGAGAGGAGTCGCGTGGTGACGGTGTCGCAGTTCCAGATGATCGTCATGGACCTGCTGCAGCTCTTCTGCTCGCGGATGCGTTGTCGTGGGTGCGTGGCGTGAGGTGTAGTGGCGAGCGCGGAGGAGGCGGCGCGGGAGTTCTACGTCGAGTGCGCGAGCCGCGTGCTGTGCTGTACGGCGACGATGCACGACTCCAGCATCACGACGGACCACTTGTTCGTAGGCGGAGGGCGACGGCGTGAGGTGTAGTACAAGTATCTCAGCGACGTGATGACGGTGATCGCCGAGGCGGCCACTCCCTCCACGCACGTGTTCATGCTACAGGTCCGCTCTCTGAACGCGCTCTCCGAGATCTCGTCGCTGCTGCTGATCCACCACTTGCCGTTCGTGCTCCACTTCGTGAACACGCACAGCGAGTGCTACCTGCGACAGCGGGACGCGACCGCGCAGGACGTGCTGGGCGGCTTCGTCGCCAAGATCTTCACCGTGTACACGGAGATGCGCGACATCAACAAGGCCTTCGCCTCGATTCTCGACGCCACCTCCGTCGCCTCGCTCGCGCTTCTCTACACGGGCAGCGTGGTGGAGAAGGCGCTGTCGGCGCTCACGGCGCTCATCCTGCCCCTGCAGCTGGCGTCCATCCTCGGCCTGTTGAGCCAGTACGCACTGAAGGACGAGTAGCGTTCTCGCTCCGCGCTGATGTGTAGCTGTCCCGGCGTGGCGCACACGGCGATGACCTACCTGCACGCTCTCATGACGTCGATGAAGCTCACCGAGGCCAACGTGCAGAGCGTCCACGGCTTCGTGAGCACGCTCCGCCAGGTCGCTTCTCTCGCTCGCGCTCACGTGTAGTCTGTCGGCGCCGTGGTTCTCCGCCGTCTTTCCGCCGCCCCCGACCCGTGGCTCCTTCTCCGCCGCCTCACGCGTAGACTGGTGGCGCACTATCTTTCCCTCCTCCTCGACGCCTTCGCCGTGGACCGCCAGATCGAGATCTTCCTCCCCATCCACTACGGACAGAGCGCCGCGGCGGAGGTGGGCGAGAAGACCAACCTGGACCTGAAGCAGTACTACTTCGGCGGGTCCGTGCCCTCGCTCTGCACCTGCCTGTTCAACGAGCGCGTCGAGACGCTGAGCGGCGGCGCGACGACGGAGGAGGCGGTGACAGAGGCGCTGGGCGAGTACAAGGAGCTGCAGCTGCCCATCACGGTGGAGCGTCTGCTCATCCTGGACAAGTTCTACAAGGTCGCCGAGAGCAAGGCGGTGCGCAAGGAGGCGGAGAAGCTGTGCAAGTCGCTCTTCAAGCGGCTGTTCAACGAGGAGGGCGGCGTACGCGTGTCGGAGAGGCGTGACGTTTAGTGCCTGGGCGAGGACTACGCGATCGTCTTCGCGCACCTGTCGCTGGTGCTCTCGTACATGCCCGCCAAGCACCTGGAGACGATCACGCGCTTCCTCCTCGCGCCGTGCCCATGTCTGGAGCACCCCGACGCGCCGTGCTACCGCCAGCGCCTGCTGCGCTCCTCCTCCTTCTACGAGAACCCGTACATCCGCGACTGCTGTAGGCAAGGCTGGTCCGCTTCACTGTAGGCATGCGCGTGCTGCTGGCACAGATCCAGGAGGGCTCGCACGCGGAGCACGCGCTGGCTCTGCTCGTGGCGTTCCCGCCGAGCTACTGGCGAGAAGAGGACCGCAAACTGGCCTACGAGACATATCCTTGCCTAACGAAACGAAACGCCTTGACGGTCAGGTACATGACGCAGACCACGCCCTCGCCCGCCTGGTCGCTCTTCTTCACGAAGGAGGCGCGCTATCGCCCGTTCCTGCTGGCGGAGGCGGTGCTGCGTCACAGCTTGCCCGTCGAGCGCCTGCTCGCGATCACTTCGCTGGACTTCTACGCGCTCCTTGCCACCGCCCTCGCTTCCGCCTCGATGCGCTCTGCAGCGTCCTCGCGAACGACCACGGTGGTGCGCCTCATGCGCTCCTTCCTGCGACAGCCCCCCACGCCCCAAGTTTTCGAGGTCCTCCAGTGGTTCGTGCACTGCTTCGTGAAGCAGCTGCTCTACCTCGGCGTGGACTCCCTCTCTTCGCACAGCGAAATTCCCTACACCCTTCCCTCCCTTCTCGTGGAGATCATGTACGCGTTGATCGTCGCCGAGACGCTCCCGCCGTACTGCGCGCGCATGCTCTTCTCCTTCTTCTGCGCGTACCCCAGCGCCTTCGACGAGAAGGCGATCAAGCAGCTGCCGCGCTACCGGAACAAGAAGCCGCTCGCCTGCCTCAAGGAGTGGCAGGAGAGCAAGCAGTTCCCGCGGGACGCTGCGATGAAGCGGCTGGACGCGGAGCTGAGCGCGGCGGTGGAGCGCGGCGACAAGACGTGCGACCTGCTCTTCCTGCAGTGGAGTCTGAGCGGCGTGGGCGTGGAGGAGCTGGTGAAGGGCGTGGTGAGCTACGCGGTAAAAGTGAAGGAGTGTTCGCTGAAGCCGGAGAGCGCGTCGGTGCTGACGCTGCCGCTGCTGAACTCGGTGGAGCTGGTCATTCCGTTTGTCACGCAGCGGTTCCTTGAGAATCAAGAGACCACTGAACAGCTGTTCAAGGGCGTGATGGGCATGACGGGGGCGAGCGCGAAGGACCGTCTGGTGCTGCAGCGGCTCCAGAAGCAGTTCGTGTTGTGCGCCGTCAAGAACAAGAACGACTTCTTCTATGCCCGAATCCCCACGCTGATCGCGCACTACGGTAGGTGTTGGTCGCTCTGTTCATTCTAGTCACCGTGGTGTCGCGGTACGCGTCCGAGAGGGAGCTCCTCGTGTCGTCGCTGCTCTTCTTGGCGGACCGTCGGGTTATGTGGTGTGTGTGAGGCGTAGTGGTGCGACGGTGCTTGGGACGCGTGAAGGGCACCGAGCTGTCGCTTCTGTTCGAGGTGAACTCGCTGCTCCCTGTGGGCCAGGAGAGAGGGGCATGAGCTGTAGAAGTGGTTCGAGACGGAGGGGGATCCCACGCTTTTCGCGGCGTGCTGCGAGCTGTTGATCATGATTATGAGTCTGGGAGAGAACGTGATCACGTACAGTGTGGCGAACATTGTTGGGATGGCGACCGAGTTGTACAGGGTGCTGTTTAGAGAGATGGTGAAGAGCGATGATGATGGCGAGCAGGGCCAGGGCGTTCTCGGCGTATACATCAACGAGTTCAAGGCGGTCACATCGAAGATGGTTGCAAAGCCGTTGCTGTTCAAGTACTACTCGATTTACATATCCTGTGACTGGCGCTGCGCCGACGATTCCTTCACCGCACCTGCTGTGCGACATGCTGAACGAGCGAAACAGCAACATCATTTTGTTGAAATTGCGAGACACGGGGAACATCAACAGCGTGGTGTTCATTGACATATTCAACGACATGCTCGACTTGTGTGGATATCCTTAGCAGCGTGGTGCGTGCGGTTGCTTAACGGCCAGCCAGGAGGGCGTGAAGCAGGTGAATGTGCAGCTGCTGATGTCGAAGCGAGACGTCCTGCGCGGCTTGTACGATAACTACAAGAAGGAGCACAAGTACCATGGTCAGGTGTGAGTTCAGGGAGCCCAAGCACCATGGTCAGGTCTAAGTTCATTTATCGACTTGTTTCTTTTCCACCATGAACGACAAGAATATGGAGCTCGCAGCCAATCTCATCCCGAGCACGTATGTGTTCCAGGGAAGAGATGCGATCAAGCGGCGAGAGCGCTTGGTCACGGAGCTTCTATCTCACCGCAAACTCCCGGAAACAGGATGGGACGACGAAACGATAGAGTGAACTCCCCTTTTCCCTGTGAGGCGTAGACTGCTCCTAAAGGACCTCTCGATGATGGACAGCAACAACTTTCTGGGTAATAGCGGTGTCGGAGAGCGCGAGGGTCGTATTGAGAGCGCCCTAGTCGTTTTCCTTTTGCATTCTTATGGCTAGGTTGCACGACGTCACTACGGTCTGGCCCACGGAATTGGGCGAGCGGGCGATGTGGCAGCGATCCAGGTTCCGGTGATTTCGTATCCTAACGAATAGCCCAAGGCAGCAGGATCATCTCTCATTTGCGAGTTGACAAGGAAGCTGTCGCTCGACTTCATCCACACCTGCGGGATTACGGAGGCGAAGGACTGCATCGTTCTCCCCCTGGCGACAGGAATGTCGTTGAGCATGGCCCTGCTATCGCTGCATTTGGAACATCCGAAGGCGAAGTACGTGATTTGGTTCCGCGTCGACCAGAAGACGTGTCTGAAGAGCATTCTGAACACGGGAATGGAGCCGATCATCATCGAGCCCCGTCTGGTGGGCGATGAATTGACAACGGATTTGGAGAAGTTGCGGTCCGTTCTGGAGTCCACGCCCAAGGAAGAGATTCTCTGTATCATTCCAACGACATCCGTGTTTGCGCCTCGGCTTCCCGACGACGTCGTGGGTGTGAGTCGCATGGCGAAGGCGTTCGACGTGCCCGTGGTCGTGAACAACGCATACGGCCTCCAGAGCCGCGTGATCTGCAAGGCCATCAACCGCGCCATTCGCGTGGGCCGCGTGGACGTTCTGGTGAGTTCGACGGACAAGAACCTGCTGGTGCCTGTGGGCGGCGCGCTCGTGTACAGTCCCACCTCGGCGATGATCGACGCGATTCGCAAGAACTACCCGGGCCGCGCGAGCATGTCGCCGATTCTCGACGTGTTCATCACGCTGCTGCACATGGGAAGGAGGCGCGTCGAGACGCTGCTGGCGGAGAGAGAGGCGTGCTATGACTACCTCCATACACAGCTGGTGGCGCTGGCGGAGCGGCAGCAGCAGCGCGTGCTCGCCACACCCGGCAATCCGATCTCCATCGCCGTCACGCTAGACAACCCGTTTCCGGACTGCGCGGCGTTCGAGTACGGAGACAAGCAGATCACACAGTTCGGCGCGATGCTGTACACAAGGGGCGTGTCGGGAGCGCGCTGCGTCCCCTTTCACAACAAGAAGAGCGTGGGGAAGTACGAGTTTTCCAACTACGGGAGTCATTGCGAGGTCTACCCGCATGCCTACTTCACCGCTGCTGCCGCCATCGGCATTGAGAGGGAGGATGTGGACGTGTTCATCGAGCGGTTGGAAAAGAACTGGAAGCAGTACACAAAGGACTTGGAGAAGCAGAAGGGCGTATCTACGTAGCTTCTGTTTGTTGACATCACACTATTCCTCTCTGCGTTGTATAGCATCACCCGTTTTTTCGTTAATCATGGACGTACTCCTTTCCTATTCCCCTTTACGCCAAGTCTTCAGGGAAGAGGATGACGATCATCCTTCGCGAATACCCCGACGAGACGGATAGCGTGAAGATCCACAACATGTGCGTGTGCTACTGCCGTTACTGCGGAGAGTACGCGATGATTCTGCGTAGGGGACGCGTGTTCGACTGGATTCCTAGCATGTCCGTTGGAGTCGCTTCCGATCCGAAAGCGCGATATGTCGCGCGTGATCACTGTGCGCTTCTTCCGTTGTGTTGAGGGATAGGAACAGGGAACGGACTTCAAATACAAACTAGAATATGGCGGTGACACATATATTCGAAGGTATTGAGTGTGGTCGCGTCGTTCTCTGTAGAGAGGGAGGGCTAGAGAAGCAGTGTCGCCTGTACTGTACGCACTGCAAGCTGCTCATCGCCTATCGCCTGTCGGTTCCGACGGAGCCAGGCAAGTGAGGGGTGGTGGATGGGTTTCAGGGTAGATACTTCTATATTGTGAACGGGAGTCTGACGAAGGACCCGGACATCATGATGCACGAGGTCAAGAACTACAAGATGCGCATTCCTCCCTACGTTGAGGTTTTCGTCTCCTGCTGTGCTGATTTCTAGCGCGACCCGGAGGATCCGTCGAGCAGCACGCTTCTGTTCGTGGATGTGCAGTACGGGAAGGGAACCAACCGCATTACGGGCGATTCTCACGACAACTTGCTGATCGACATGAAGTGTACGCCGAGAAGATGCGATTTCACTCAAATAGATCCGTTTGAGGAGGAGGGGAAGAGCAATGCGCTATTGCTGCAGTTTTTGAGCTCCTTGCTGAACATTCCGCTTCTAAATCTCTCCATGTCGCACGAGAGGAACCGTCTCGCTGTTCGAGTGGGCGAGATGGATTACGAGGACTTCTACATGCGTCTCAAGAGCTTCATTCCTTAACGTTCTTATTCAACAAACACAAAGATCATGAACTGACCAGTTTACCGCTTAGAAAGTGGGGTAGGAGTTCATCTGGTTAATACCGCAAATACCGGCACCAGTGGCCTTGTAAGCGATCTTGATGTATCCCTTGTCACCCCAGCTGGCACCCCAGGAGTTCTTCACAATCCAGTACTCGTCAGTGTAACCGACAGCGAGCACACCGTGGTTCAGAGAGGTTCCGCAAGCAGTGGAATCGACGACACCACCAGTGTACATCTGGAACACAGCGGAGTCAGCCTCGACAGCGACAGACACGGGGGCCTTGGAAACAGCAGCCTTAAGAGCCTCACCGTCCATCTCAGGCACATCCTCGTAACCCTTGATCTGGATAGCAGCAGTGCACTTGTCATCCTTGCAGTCCTCGTCCTTAGCGTGGTAAGGATAGTCCTCCTCAGTGCAAAGACCCTTCTTCATGACGTACTGGAAAGCGTTGTCCATCAGACCACCGTTGCAACCGCTGGACTTGGTATCGCAATCGACCAGCTGCTGCTCAGACAGAGAAATCAGCTTGCCGTTGGCAACGAAGTTACCACCCTCCAGAGAACCAGTAGCAGAGAAAGCCCAGCAAGAACCGCAAGAAGCCTGGTTCTTCACGGGGGTCACAGCTCCCTTCTCTCTCCAGTCGACAGCCTCAAGAGCGGGCTCCATGATGGGAGTAGCGGGCTTGGTCATCGTGGGCTTCAGCATGCAACCGCACATCTTGGAAGTAGCGAACTCCTGGTTGGTCATATCAGCGAAGGGGGTGGCACCAACGGTGTAGGGATGACCCTCAGCGTTGATCTTGTTGGCCCACTTCATGTTGTACTCGAAGACCTTTCCACGGAAAGCTCTCTCGGCCTCGTTGATATAGTTCTTACCATATCTGGCCTCGAAAGCGGAGAAGGTGTTTTCAAAGCGGAGGCTGGAAGCCAACGCCACAGCAAAGAGAACGTACACAATAGACTTCATAGTCAAAAGCTTACCAAAAGTTTTTCTGAGCGTCCGATCTTTACGAACTGCTTTTGTAGTGACGCAGCATCGACGCACCGCAATACCGCCATTTGAGTGGACGAACGAATTCGAATTGCCGTAATCTCCGCTATTTCCTTATGACGCATTGCACCAGTTTATTACGGTTGATTCCATTCCGTGGATCCGCTATCGAACAGGAATCACGCGCTTCGGACGCGAGAATTGACTCGTACGCGGCGCGGTGTGAAACAAACCAGCCCAAAAAACGAATGAACATGAAAACAGAGAAGGACCGTACAGCCACGGGAAACCGGTCGGAACGACTACCGGCCTTCGAACGACGACTCGATGACCGTCTCGTCCTCTTTCACGGGAAGCGATGCTGTCTACCCATAACACACTCGTTGAAGGGGCATACTCGGTTGCTGCACTTGTCGTGCTGACACCTGCACTGAGCGCCACACTCTTTCCCAAAATTCCGACAGGGACACTTACGATTCGAGCACTTTCCTTTGCAATGGCAGCCGTTGGATTCGGACAGCAGCAGGTCGATCTCGTCCTCCTGCTGCTTCGCGAACGCCTCCTTGGTTCGATTCAACGATTCCCTCGTTTCGGCTTCATTCTTCTGTGTGCTTGATTGTTGTTGCCTCTCCAGTCCGTTACTCCCTTTCTTTTCCCTTTCGTTAGTCCGATGTTTCTCCAGTTCATCGCCCTTTTCCCTTCCGTCATCCTTCTTCTTTCCACTGCTCCTTTCCTTCTCCCTCGTTTCCAACTTCGGCAACTCCAGATCCTTCCACGCGATGAAAGAGTGATCCGCGCTGGAGGGCGCAGAGGAAAAGGATTGCGCTCCTCCCTTCTCCTTGTACGGCATGAACACGCCGTTCTTCTCCAACTCCTCGTAGCCCTGCAGCGAAAGCTCCCGCTTCGGTTGTCGCGGAGGCGTATGCATCGCGCCGTCCGTGCGCCGTCTCTTCTCCGTCTCCGCTCGCACCGGGTTCCCTTTCCGCTTCGAGGCCGTCGCGAGCGGCAGCACTCGCTTTGGCAGTGTGGACGCGGCAGGCTTGAGTGGCTTGGGCTCTCCCGAGCGTGGCGCCTTCGCAGTGAGCAACGGCTTCTCAACGGGAAGTGGTTTTGCAATGAGCAGCGGCTTCTCAACGGGCAGTGGCTTCGCAACGGGCAGCGACTTCTCGCAGTGAAGGATCTTCTCCTCCTCCAGCTGCATCTGCAGGAGCTGGTTCTCGTCCTGGTACAGCTACACGTGAACACGCGCAGCTACGCCCACCTCCAGCTGGTTCTGGAGGAAGTGACTCAGCACCGACTCCTCGTGCGTGAACGACCGACTCGTCTCCAGCACCGAGCCCTCGCTACCCCCGGGAGACATGTTTGCCTGGACGCTCTTGGGGTGGATGGACAGACGACTCATCAGGAACGCCGTCTTGCTCTCCTCCTCCTTCACTACGCCTCACGCCCTCGCTCCGACCCCACGCTGCTGGAGAAGGTCGCGGTTCTCGGAGAGCGCCTTCTTCGCGTCCTCCTCGCTGCGCAGCTTCAACTGCTCTCGCTTCAGCAGCTCCTCCAGCAGGACGTCGCACACGCAGCGCAGCTGCTCCTGCGAGACGAAGTTGATCCACCGATTCACGCCCGGCTGCAGCGACGTCGGCGCGATCTGGTTGTTCAGGCGGTTGATCTGCGCTGTCTGCGCCGCCTTCTGCTTCTGCAGCACGCGGAGGTGCTGCCGAGCCACCTCTCTCCGCTGCGCGTCCGTCGCCGTCGCCAGTTCTACTCTCCAGCCGCCTCCCACGCCCTACCCTCCTGGACCGTGTCGATGCGGCACTGCAGCTGGCTGCGCTTGGCGATGGTGTTGTTCTGCTCGTCATGCCGCCGCACCACGCTCACCATCAAATCGCTCTTGCTCTGGTCGCTTATCTCGTGGTTGATGATGCCCAGCACCTGCTTCGTCACCGCGTCCTTGCTCCGTTCCCTCGGCTCTCTGCCCTGCGTCTTCTCCACCCGGCGCTGACGCTTCTCCTTCTCCGCCTTCTCTACCGCTCAGCTCCTCGCCTCTCGCCCACCTCGCTCGTGCGACAGGCGCACCTCCAACTGACGTATCTGCTTCTCCAGCGCCTCCTGCTCCTTGTGGTCGCGCTGCCGCTGTCGCTTCTCCTCCAGCTCGCGCTTCCGCTGCTCCAATTGCGCCTCGCGCGCCTTCTTCGCCATGTCCTTCTGGAACCGAACGCGCTCCGCCCGCACCTGCTTCAGCGTGCTCTGCAGGTCGCGCACCTCCACCTCCTTCAGCCTGTACTTCTCGATGATGTTGTTGTACTCGCTCCGCCACTTCTGCAACTGCTGCGCCGTCAGCTCGTTCTTCTTCAGCTTCCGCCTCAGGTCCTGCAGCGTCCGCGCCGTCGCGCTGTTCGACGACGCGCTCGACTTCTTCTCCGCCTCCTTCAGCTGCTGCTGCAACAGCGCGTTCTCCTTCTACACCTCACCCACGCCGCTCGCGCCCACGGTGAGCAGTTCCAACTGGGACGCGATCTGCAGGATCTTGCTCTCGTACTTCTCCTTCAGTGACTGCATCTGCTGCTTCGACTGGAGGAGCGTCGTGATGCGGCTCTCCTGCGCCGTCAGCGACTCCAGTCTCGCCTTGTCCTCCTCGTCCGCGTTCAGCAGGCTCTCCTCCTCCGTTTCCGCCGTGGTGCCGTCGAGCACGCCCTCCGCGTCCTCCTCCATACCCTCCTCCATCGATGCCTCCATCCCCGACCCGTCCGCGCTTGTTGCGAGGAGTCCCTACGACTCAGCCACACGCACAGACACTACCGGCAGCGCCAGCCGGTCCTTCAGACGCGCGATCTCCTCGTTCTTCTCCTTCAGCAGCACGTCGAAGCCCTCATGCTTCTTCTGCGTCATCAGGAACGTGAGGTCCTTCTTCGCGGCGTCCAGCTCGCCCTGCGTCTTCAGCAGCGAGCCGCGCAGCCTCGTCACCTCGTTCTCCAGCAACAACACCTGCTGCTTCTGGTGCACGGAGGAACCGTCCAGACTGCTGCCGCGCTCCGACGTGCCCAGCATCTCCTCCAGCTCCGCGACGCGCTGTTTCAGCTTCAGGATCTCCGCCGTCGCTGGGTCCATGTTCACCACGGGCTTGTTCTGGATCTTCCGCGCCTGCCCCGCCCATCGCAGCGTGTTCAGCGTCTCGCTGCAGTTGCTGTCCGCCGGCGACACGCACGCGATCATCACCGTGCGCGCGTTGCCCCCCAGCGAGTCCTTCAGCAGACGCGTGAGACTGCTCTCACGGTAGGGAATGTGCAGCTGGTGCGTCACCAGCGCCTCGATCACCTTGCTCAGCGTCGACAGCGACTTGTTGATCGAGATGCCCTCCTGCGCGCGACTCCCCGTCGCCTTCGTCTTGTTCAGGCGCTCGCTGCCCGCCAGGTCCACGAAGTTGAGCTTCCCGCGATATGTCACCTCGTCCGTGCACTTCTTGCACACGGTGATGGTGAAGATGGCGTGGCTCCGACTCGACTCCTTGTTCATCTCCGTAGAACCCGTCGAGCGGTTGTCGCAGCCCAGCGCCAGCAGCCGATACACATCGTTCGCGTTGTGCACCTAGACATCAGCCCCACCGACTCGCTACGTACGCGGCTCTCCGACAGTCCCTTCACAAGCACGCTGTCGCCGTTCATCACGAGAGGGAGACTGTCCCTCTTCTCCCCCAGCAAATCGAACACCTTCTCGTTGTATATCTCCGAAAAACTACATAGTACCCATTCCACGGAACCTACGAGACAAACACCTCGTATGTGCAGTCCTCCTCCCTCATCTCGCTCAGCTCGGCAAACAAATCGCCCACCATGCGAGGGAGAATGCCCCTGTGCTCCTCCTCGCCCTTCTCCTTCACATCGGTCCCCATCGTGTACGTCTTTCCAGATCCCGTTTGCCCGTAGGCAAACACCGTCGCGTTGTATCCGTTTAACGACGAGCGGAGCAGCTCGTGAACGCTCTCTTCGTAAACGAACTCCTGCGAGCAGCGAGATCCGAACACGTAGTCAAACGAAAAGGAGCGGTCGTTCACGAATATGGTGCTGCTCTCTGCATCCACCGTCACGCACTCGCTCGCCCCTCCCTGGACTTCAAGATCAATGAGCGGCCGAACCCGCACAACGACTTTCACTGGGATCGTATTCGCTGGAGCAGAAGTCGTCGCACTCATAGCCAATTCAAATGCCAATGCCAATTCTGTTCACGCAAATCAAGTAGATCCGAAATTGCTGCAGATCCCAGCTCAATACCTACCAGGGAAGGAACTATCGAACAAAAACGAAACGCGCAAAATCGCCCCGATTCCTGGAATCCGCCCCAATCGCAAAGACGGTTCTATTTCTTCGCACTCTATCGTCATAAAGGGAATCTATGGTGCGCTATCTCCCCATCCGTGATGCAGTAGGCCTCGTGGTTTCATGACGAGAATGCCGTTCCTCAGTTGACGGAAGAGGAGATTATCGAACAGAACGTGGGAGGATAGTCGTCCGGAATGAGGAATAGCAATGCTCCTTGCGCGATGATTACTACCGAATCGCCAACTCTGACTTATCGCAGGAGGCGAGTGTATATCGCTTGCCACTCCGTCGTTACGACATAGAAACGGGCCGCGATCAAGGAGCTCATCGCCATCTCGGAGAGAGCGGATCCCTGCACCGAACGCGTGGAGGAGCCTGTTTTCGAGAACTTGTCTTTTGAATATCAACTCCTTTACATGTGCTATTGCAAGTGCGCCTCGCTCTCCCTCGAACTCAACGATGTCTGCCACTCTATCGAGTATACGCTCATGGTACGTTCCATTGCCCTTTGTTTTTCGTAGGCGCTTGACGTGTACCCATTCGACCTGAAGGGGTGGGAAACGCTGTATAAAACCGCTTCTGACTATCACATGTGATCGCTTCTGACAGCTGTGAGTCGTAGTCTTTTCCTGCAGAAGCAGTGTCTTCATCACATCACGCGCCTCCTCTTCAACTCGCCCCCTCACCTCATCGATCCCCAGGAATTGTCCCACTACGTCTTCCTCTTCCTCCAGCTGAGTTGGCGACTCCAAGACGTCGACGCGATCCAGAGCGCTCTCGTCTCCCTGAAGACTCTCTGCATCCAGCCCTCGTCCGAGCTCCAGACGCTCCTCCACTACTTCACCGTGGCTCTTCCGCAACCCTCTCACCTCTAGTCGCTCTTCACACCCTCCTCGCCGTTTGACTACGCACTTCCTCCACCACTCCCTCTCTCGCTCTCCTCCTCCACGCTGCTCGCCCTCTTCCCCTCGCAGTCCCTCCTCCCCAACGCTCTGCCCACGCTCTCGCCCCAGGTCGAGGTGTTGCACGTCTCCTCGGTGGGCTGCTGGTCCTCCGTCTTCGACAAGCTCATCGACTGTCTCGCCAACAAGAACACCTCCTGCGTGTTGTGCTTTGACTTCATGGAGGGCGTTGCCTTGACGCAGGAGGTCGGCGAGACCATTCGTTATGCTTCGTTCACCTCGCAGCCGTCGCAGAACTCACAGAACTCGCAGTCCGACACCGTGACCATTCCCATCGAGGAAGAAGCCAATCCAGTTGCAACAACTCCTTCAACAACCCCTCCAATAAACCCTTCAACAACTCCTCCATCACTCTCTCTCTCCTCACTCGTGCCATACCCCACCTCCTATGCCCCGACTCTCACGCTCTCTCTCGACAACTGCGAGTCCATCCTTTCCCACGCTCTCACCTCTAGATCCTTCATCCAATACCACCTCCGCTTCCTCTACGACACGCCTATGCAGGACCCGAAGGCGCCCGCGTACTCCTTCTCCAGCGAGAGAGACTTCTCCGCACCTGCTCCACTCCAGACGCCAACGCCGAGCGCGCAGCGCAGCGTGCCCAAGATGACGCTGGTGCAGGCGGACCACATCCGTCAGATGAAGTAAGCGTGTCTCTGTCCCCCAACCCTAGCTGCGTGCGTCTGCTGCACCAGATGGTCCACGACAGCACGCCCGTCCCGATTGTCGCCTTCATGAACGAGCTGTGTGCCCTCCTGGCCCAGCTCCCCATCCTCATCGTCTTCGAGACGCAAATCCGAATCAAGCTCCTGTTCTTCCTCCAGCTCGTCGCCAAGTCCTTCCCCGAACTGATCGAGAGGCGCTGCGAGGTCGTTCTGCTTCTCTGCGAGCTCCAGTACTGGTTCCGCAAGAGTCGCGCGCGGCTTCGCTCGCAACCCTTCTACTCCATGATTGACGCAGGTACGTGTGATGGCAGCGTCTCACTGCAACAGACTTCCAACCGGACCACTTCTTCTCGCTGGACCTCAGGAGTGCGGCGCCGCTGACGCAGCTGCGCTACGCGTACCTCCTCTACCAACAGACGCTTCAGCAGAGCGCGCCCGCCAACCACGCCGTTCACCGCCAGTGCGTTCTCCAGTACCGTACCGAGTGTCTGGAATGGCTCCACGTCGTCCTCGACACTCTCCACCCCACCGCGGCGATCAACAACATGGTGTCCTGCCGCCAGAACGTGATCCTGACCGACAACCAGCCCATCTGCGTCAACCAGGGCACGCTGGGCGTGATCCTCCCCTTCTACGGCTCCTCCTCCTTCATCACCATCGACTCGCTGGAGGAGCAGGACAAGGCCGACGTCAGTCCGAGTGCTGTCGCGCAGCTCGCCGGCCGCCTGAAGACGCTGAGCAAGAAGAAGGAGGAAGAGGAGGCGTCGCTGCGCGAAGTCGTCGACGCGTGCGAGAGAATGAAGGAGAAGCCGGAGTGGCTCCTGTACCTGAGGTTTGGATTCGTCCGTGTCTGTGATGTAGTGAGCACGTGGAGCTCGTCCCCGCGCTGGTGAACGCGTACTGCCAGGCGCAGCAGGAGGCCTCGCTCCTCCTGTCCGTGAAGGAGGTGGTTCACCAGATCTTCGAGCGGGAGCAGCCGGGCGCTCTCTGGTCCCTGCTCAACGCGCTCTTCAGAGCTCTTCTCTCCTTCTACCAGCCCTCGCACGCCCTTCCTGCCGCGGTGGAGAGCGAGTGCGTCGAGGTGGCGCTCCTCTTCCTCCAGGCGAACACGGTCGATCCACTCCTCTCCATGCTCTCCTACACCGCCACCTCCGCCACGCCCTTCACCTTCCTCTCTCTCGTCTACCGCGCCATGCCGCTGATCCTCGGTCACCGACTCCCTCCGAAGATGCTCGCCGACACGACGAACGCCATCGCGGAGGGCGTGCGCGTGATCATGAGACGGTGGAAGAGCGACAAGAGCCTCGCGTCCTTCTTCTCCTTCTTCCTCCCGTCGCCGTCCAGCGACTCCAGCCAACTCGGCTCTGTTTTCGACAGCATCTGCAAGGCGGTGATCGCCCTCCTGCCCTCCTTCCACACCGTGACACGGCAGTTCTCTTCGCTCAGCAACCTCCTCTTCCTGATCTTCGTGTTCGCCTCCCTGGCCGCCGGCGCCTCGAACAGTGCGCAGAACATGCAGCACGTGCTCTTTGTCGCCTGCCAGCTCCACGCACTGCTCGGCTCGCTCTCGAAGAACCTGTGCTGCGACCATAACGGCGCCTTCCTTCTCTACGAGCTCCACCTCCTCGTCTCCTACAAGGGACGCACCGAGCCCTTTATGACCGTGGAGGTGTTCCAGTGTCTGCAGTGTCTCCTCGGCATCACGGTGAGTCGTCCGCGTCGTCTCTCATATAGATCAACGGTGCGAAGAACCACAACGTGTGGAATCTCTGCCCGCTCTCGTCGCTCGAGTACAAGGACATTACCTCCTTCTCCCTCCTTCTCGGCATGAGTGGGATCTCGCAGTCCATCCAAACACGCATCACCGACATGATGATCGACTGGCTGGACGTCTTCAACCGGCGGAGCGCGCAAGGCGCCATGTCGAAGGAGAAGATGATGATCGGCGTGTACAACGACGACGACATCCAACTCGTGGACTCCTTCCTGCAGATTCAGTCACGCCGCGTCACCGAAGCGGATCTCGTGGCCTTCTTCGACGAGCACAAGTCGCTGTACGACCCGTTGCTTGGCTACATCTACATGCGCAAAGCCATTCTGAAGGTCAGCAAGAACCACCACGACGCGCCCTTCACGCCCACGGCGCGTGGGGAGTATCGCAAGGAGGGCGTGTGGCTGGCGAGCTCGCTGATCCACGACCCCTCGCAGATCGTGGCGTGGAGGTACTTCATTCAGTGGCTCCTCCTCTCGGCCTACTACGAGGAGGAGGAGGCTCTCGTCACCTCGCTCAACACCACGCCGGCGGTGGAGTTCCTGAACCACCTCCCGTACTCGATCGACCCGTCGCTGTCGTGTGTGCTGCGGAAGGACGGCGCGTCGCCGCTCCCCTTCAACATCAACGACATCTTCTCCTTCCTGCTGCACTATCACCGCTTCTACCTCCGCAAGTACATGCTCTCCACCACCAAGAACAAGCAGCTCCTGAACGACGGTGGCGACAGCAGGCAGGCGTCACGCGTAGACAACGACAACGTCCTTCTCTTCCCCTTCAGACCCACGCTCATCGTCGCCCTGTACAACGCCTTCTCATGCTGCGGCGACCAGCCGGAGGTGAGCACGTGTTCCACGACTCACCCACAGACGCGGGAGCTGTACGCGCGCGTGCAGGGCATTCTTCGCCTCACGCTCTCCTCCGCCATCGTCGAGACGGACTGGGTGTTCTTCTTCTTCTCCGCCTTCTTCCAGATCCTCCAGCACCGCGCGGAGAAGAAGGAGTTCACGCCGGAGGACATCGACCGCATCGTCGCTCTGCTCGGCAGCGCGGAGAAGATGGCGACGCTGCAGTGCAACGTGGAGGGCAAGTGCTTCACACGGCTGTGCATCGCGCAGTTCATCTGCGAGATGTTCGTCACGGGCGAGACCGCCGAGGAGCGTCTCAAGTGGGTGTGAGCGTCGGTGCTGACGTGTAGTGCCTTCATCGCCGCGAAGGAAGCCACTGTCTTCATCACGCACCCCAACCCGTACCTCTACAACACGTCCAGCTTCGTCGCCTCCTCCGTGTGCGCCTTCTGTCAGAAGCCCATCCACCCGAAGCAGCTCCAGCCCGTCTTCTGCTGCGCCTGCTGCGGCGTGCGCATCCACCCCGGCTGCGTCGGCTCCGAACTCCTCATGAACGTGGCGACGCGCAGCGGCTCCACCACCGTGTGCTCGCAGTGCTGCCGCAAGGACGTCGCCTCCATCCAGCTCATGATTCTCAAGAACGCCATCACCGTGTGCTCCATCCTGCACGCCACCAGCGCGAGCTTCTACCTCGCTCCCATGTTCCAGAGCCAGCTGTACCAGGCGATCAGCGCGCGCGTGCCCGCGATGAAGCCGGCGTTCCTCAACGACGAATTCAGCTCCCTCGTGTTCTATCTGAAGCGCGGGCCCTCGCTGCTCGCGCTGGACGTCACGCCCATCGTCGGCGCGATTTCGCACGTGTTCTACAGGAGGAGAGACGTGCTCCTGCGGAGAGAGATCGTAGAAATCGGCCCGATTTCTGACACGTAGTTGTTGCGGCGACTTGTCGAGTTGTCGATCACGCTGGCGCTGCCGGAGCCGATCGTGACGATTCTGGATGGGTTGTCGAAGCAGAGCCTGGTGCACTGCCGCGGCTACATCGAGGCGATGGTGAGTGCGCTGCCGACGATCCTTCCGACGATGCTTCCGACGATGGCTGGGTCGTGTGGGAGAGGAGGTGTGTGGTGAGGTGTAGTGGAGGGTGTCCAGCTCTTCGTTCGGCTGATGAACGTGGTGTTGGTGATCGTGCGCGAGCAGGCGACGGATCAGGTGGTCGTGGAGAACCGGAACTGTGTAGCGGTGTTCGAGCTGTTTGTGAGGTTCGTGGAGATGGTGCTGCGGAACCCGTACTCCGTGACGAAGAACGCGACGGTCGTTCGCAACATCCAGGCGCGAGCGATCGAGCTGCCACCGCCGACGCCCTACACGTACGAGGGAATGGCGAGTTATGTGAAGGCGGTGTCGAAGATGGTTGGGAGGGGAAAGAGATGATGTGTTTCTTGAGAACAAACAAGCGAAGAATGCTTCGATTCCATGTGGCGCTTCAAGGCGTCCTTTCTCTTTGTCGCAAAAGTACACCCACTGTACGTACACTTGTAGTGCTTCTCGCCCGTGTGCGTGTAGATGTGCATCTTCAAATTGCTCGGGTCGTTGCACGCGAAGTCGCATCCCTCAAACGTACACTTGTACGGCTTCTCGCCCGTGTGCGTCAGGATGTGCGTCGCCAGCGCTCGCTTCGTGCGCGCCGCGTAGTCACACCCCTCGTACGTGCACTTGAACGGCTTCTCGCCCGTGTGCACCATCATATGCCTCTTCAGCGTGTTCAGGTTCTTCGCCGCGTACGAGCAGTTCTCGTACGTACACTTGAACGGACGCTCTTCGGAGTGGCTGCGCAGGTGAACGCGCACGTGCGAAGCGGTCGTGGTCGCGAATGTGCATCCCTTGATGGGGCACTTGAACGGGCGCTCCGGCGAATGAATCACCTTGTGCGCCTTCAGTGCGCCTTTCGTCTTTGCTGAAAAGGTGCATCCCTCGACATCGCATTTGAATGGACGCTCATTTGTGTGAGAAAGCATATGGACCTGGAACAGCTGCTTCGTACGCGTTGTATAGTTGCAATGTGCCACGGGACACTCGTACTTCGTGTCGACGTCGTGAATGAGCACGTGGATCTTGTAGTAACGCTCGTCGTTCGTCTCGAAATCGCAGCCAGGCATGGAACACTTGAAAAGCTTGTCTCCCGTATGCGTCTGCAGGTGCTCCTTCAACTCCCTTCGAGTATCCGTCGCGAAGCCACAATCCGGAAACGGACACTTATACGTGCTATCGCACGAATGGCTCATTAGATGCAGCTCAAAATCGCCACTTCGCTTTGTGAAGTAGGAACATCCTTCAAACGGGCACTTAAAGGAGTGCGTATAGGAATGGGTCCTCATGTGCGCCTTCAGCTCGTTCTTCGTCGCCGCCTCAAAGGAACAATCCTCGAACATACACTTATACGGGTGCTCCTCCGTGTGGATCTTCATATGTCTCTGCAGCTCTCGTTGCGAGTGCCCTTGGAAGTCACATCCTTCAACGGAACACTTGAACTCTACGTTCTCCGAATGCTCGCGCTCGTGCTTCTCCAGCTTCTTCACGTCCATCGTTTTATAGTTACAGCCCTCGTAGGAGCAGGAATACTCGATTTGCCCGAGATGATCAAACGCGTGGATCTTCAGCAGTGTAGCGGAATTGGTGGAATAGTTGCAGTCTCCAAACCCACACTTATACAGTTTCGCTTCGTTGTGAGAGAACTCGTGCGCCCTCAGCTCTTCCTCACTCATAGCCACAAAATCACATCCTTCAAGACTGCACTTGAATGACTGATTCTCCTTCTTCGTTCGCATCCTCGCCTCAAATCATTAGTGCTTCCGTCCTGGCGGAAACTACCTTGCAGAACACACGGTTGTGGATCAAACAATACAGATCGAATCGCAATATGGTACAAGCAACTCCCACGTGCAATGAACCCATCCCAAGCACTAGCGACTTCAGAAAAGCAGACGAGGAGGGGAACGACACATTCTCCACCGCATGGCAGGCATCGAGGGAAATGAAAGAAGCCGCTACAAACGCTCATCGGCATGGAAGAACGCATGATCCCTCAGACTGTTGAAGTCAGTAGCAACGAAGGAACAACCCCTAAAAGGACACTTCAGCAAGTTCTCTGTCGAGTGCATGAATGAATGCACTTCCGCATCCTCGCTCGTTGTAGAAATGGAGTCGCAGCCGTCAAAAGAACTCCTATGCTGGATTGGCTCCATTGGAAGACTGGATCGCTCTTTCTCTTGTACAACACTCATTGGAGACTGTTCAGACACGGGAGGAAGCGATTCCCTCGAGTGGGTAGCGAGATGTCTCTTCAGTGCCGTCTTGCTTTCGCTGACAAAACTGCATCCAGCACGAGGACAGCTGTGCAATCGATCCTCCTTATGCACACGCAAGTGACCCTGCAACCCAATCTTGCTCGTGGTTTCAAAGGCACACCCCGCGAAAGGGCACTTGAGAGGCTCCACTTTGCTGTGCGTGCACATGTGCACCTTCAGCGCAGACACCGTAGTTGTTACGTAATCACAACCAACGTAGGGACAATTCAGGAGCTTCTCAGCGGAATGAATCCGAATATGCGCTCTCAACTCACCGGGAGACGAGGTCACAAAGGAGCAGCCCTTATATGTGCACTTGTACGACTTCGTCTTCAGGTGACTCATAATATGGTTCTTCATGTCGGCGCGATTTGCTGTCGAGTAGGCACATCCAGGATGACTGCATTTGAACGAAATAGCGCCCGTGTGGATACACATGTGTGCGTCCAACAGGCTGAGCGAGGAGGCTTTGTAGTCACATCCTTCAAATGCACATTTGAACGGCAATTCCTCGGTTCCGCCCCTCGCTTGCGTTTTCCGTTCCTCTTCCCTTTTACCACTAAAAGAAGGCTCTCCCCTATTAGGGTTGAAGGGGTTGTCTTGCATGATGGATCCCTGGTAATAGTGGAATCCTTACTGAGAATTGTGTTCCTTGGAGGGAAGGGCGCATTCGCTCTCTTCCGTTAGGCCACTCACTTCCCGTTGGTTATTGCCCTCGTGCATTATGTTCCTTCCCACAGTGCGCTCGTGATTTCCAATATGTTGGTATTTATCATATTTATATCCATACATTCTTCTGACGAACCTCCTTGGAGGAAGATCACGCGATCCAATTGGGCTACGAATAGCCATCCTTCGTGGAACGGATGTCCAGAGAAGCACCAAGGTTGCTCAGCGTTTTAGCCCAATCCATGTATCGACCACCATCATGGAAGGAGAAGCAAATCGCGCCTTGGAACCGTATGAAAGCCCAGGAGTTATTCGCCAGATACGACACAACGTCCTTGCCAGGACAGGAGCGAGCATCGCCAGCAATGGTCTTCTTGAACCAATCCAACAGATCATAGTTGGATTGGAGATGCCCAGGCGTGGAGTGTTCCCTGATGTGGTTGTAGATGTTCCACTGACACACATCACACAAACAGAGCTGAGAGGCATAATTGCCGTCCGTCTTCATACAACCAATACACAGCATGATGAAAGTAAAAATGAAGAATATCTGAAAGCGTATGCTAACTATTCTGTTAAGACTATTATCTGCAACCGAAGTGATTCTTGTTGTGAAGCAAGAGAAGTGTATTAGCTACTGAAGGAGAGACACAACAGTGGCTAACTCCGTGTTGTAACGATCCTCAGGTGAAACACTTTGAATTGTAATCCAACAGTTTTGTATTCCTTCTATACACATATGAGTAGTGTTGAATCAGTGAATGGGAGAATCACTTCTGATCTACACCAAACACAATTGCTGTAGTATTTACATAGAGTATGATCAGTGAGAACAGAATGAGGGTGTTCTTTCACTTTACCTTAATCATGTTTTCAACAGTGCATTTGCGATTACCAGGATGACAGTATTGATCTTAACCATTTCCAGATACTTCTGAAACAAACCCACTTCGATGGTAATCACAAGAATCAAACACCCTAATAGGCATCTCTCGTGGAGCAGATGTCAAGCGAGATACCCAAACTGTTCAGCGTTCTCGCCCAGTCCAGGTAGCGATCACCACCACAGTCGGAGGCACTGATCGCGTTTCGGAACCGTCTGAAGGTTGAAGAGTTATTCTCCAGGTACGAGACAACGTCATCTCCCGGACAGTGGCGAGCATCCTCGGCGATGTTCTTCTTGATCCAATCCAACTCGTCATAGTTGGATTGACGACGTCCAGGAGTGGAGTGCTCTCTGATGTGGCCATAGATGTTCCACTGACACACATCACACAAACAGAGCTGAGAGGCATAATTGCCCGACTTCTTCATACAACCAATGCACAACATGATAAAAGAAATTATGAGAATATGCTTGGGATGTGAGTTAACGAACCATAGTGAATTCGTTAAGTATAACAAACGAATTGGTCAGTGCTGTGAATGAGCGCTATAACCACTGTAGAAGTGAAACGACCATTCGTTAACGCCTTTTGGTAGCGATCAGTGAAGTGACTCAAAGCAAAACAGCGTATAATACCGTCGTGTCTCTTCTACACACATATAGCTAATGATGCATCGTCAGTGAGAGTAGAATGGGTGTTGTTATCGCATCGATGCGTATCCACAGTAATAGACACACCAGCTAGTATACACGAACACTCTGCAACCACCAATAACAAGATCAACACAATCTACATACCCCTTTCACAACAACAACAATCCCATCCAATCCCATCACAATCCCATCCAATTCCGTCAGCATACACTATTCCATACACACTCCCCCACTCAACAACACGAAAGACGCAATGAACAACTCCACACCAAACCAACCATTCCCTGACGTCACAGACACTACCCACCCCACTCACCCACAAACAATACTGCTACAACCCTCCTCCTTTCCCTCCGCACGTTCCGTGGTCAGGCAAATCAACGAATCACTGTCCATGCCTTGATTTGCCTTTCATCGTTCAAGACATTCTTAAGAAGGACTCTAATCAGACATGGTTGTGAAGTACGTATTGTGGAATCTGTGTGCGTGACAGTGGAGTGGTTTTTGAGCGGGGCGTTCACGCTTTTGTAGGACTGTGACCTGCTCGTTCTCTGAGTACAAGATTTACCCCGGACACGGTGGTATGTACATCCGCAAGGATGCTCAGGTAGTTGGTGGAGGAAAAGAGTGACTCTATAGCCCGTCCGCTACATCAGCCGCAAGGTTTGCTCCCTCACCGAGCAGAAGAAGAAGCCCGCTCGCATTCGATGGACTGTTGCCTGGAGACGCAACAACAAGAAGACTGAGGTGAGTTCCGCTGGCGTGGGGGCGTAATGGTCTAGACTGCTGAGAAGAGCAAGAAGAGAAGCAAGAAGTCCTTCAAGGTGCAGAGAGCTATCGCTGGTATGAGCATCGCTGATATCCAGAAGAAGAGAGAGCAGAAGGACGAGATTACGAAGAAGTCGAAGGAGGCCGCTCTTGCGTAGGTGGATTCTAAACGGGGTGAGGCGTAGTGAGATCAAGAACAGAAAGGCGAAGAGAGCCAGCCGCAAGTAATTTCGATTCTGAAGCGATTAGAGGTGTTCATAAGAATAAGTGGGGTGTTTGTTGATGAGTTGTTGTGCGTCGTTTTGACGGGCCCATTCCACAGGAAGACATGTCTTCCTCACCACTTCACTCTCTCAGCTCCAATCTCGACAGGAATCGGAGTTGTAACGCCTGTTTTCCCTATTTCCACGTTTTTGCATTCCTCTGTTCTCCAGATTCTGTTGTCTTTCGCGCAAAGCACTGCTGACAATGCCTTCAACTATCGAGGAAGAAAAGGAAAGCATGTACGGTTACGTCCTGAAGG
>ERZ1106948.16-NODE-16-length-81360-cov-34.768108_pt1 | contig 81360 bp, 117 predicted proteins | sample MGYA00403673_ERZ1106948 | MGnify/ENA primary metagenome ERZ1106948 (study PRJEB35170, sample SAMEA104062409) | human gut metagenome | biome: human gut; feature: human-associated habitat; material: faeces | place: Denmark | collected 2012-05-07 ...
ATCCATTGTGACCCTTGAGGCATCCACGAAGAGTTACTTGAGCACACATTTCCTACAAAACAGGTGTTAGTGGCGATAACGCGGGAATGAATTGGTCATGGGACGAAACGAAAGGAGGAGAGCATTCTTACAATAGGAATGAAAAGGTATCAAAGTGTATTGAGGAATTGAGTTGGGAATGAAAAGGAGTGGACTCTGCGGTTCTGTGGTGCGATTGAGGAAGAGAGAGGCTTGTTGATTGTATTGAACCGGTGGATTCGATTTGACCAATGGGATTGATGGGATTGGAGATGGGAATTGGAGTGTATGAGAGGGTTGATGGGTGTGTGGTTGATCGTAATGGATGCATGGAGATGATTAGAGACGATGGGAGTGAAGGGGGTGATTGCTGTTGGTTGAGGTGTGTGGTTGTTATGGTGTGTTACTGAGAGTGTATAGAAGCGATTGGTGTAATATGGGAGAGAATGGGTTTGTGTAGTGATGATATGGGTATTGAAAAGGAAGGATGGTTGAACGCGCATCGTCTGGTCGTCTCAAAGTATTGCTGTATTCCGTATTCTTGAATGGTGAGTGTTGTGAAGAGATGAGTTGATGAACTGCGTGGAATGGAATGATAAGGAATTGAATGTGATGTGTTTTGGCGAGAGTAGTTGTAACCGTGCGTATAGACTAAAGGTACTTCTTCATTCGGTAAGAGACACGATAAGACCCACACGATTTGCAGAAGATGTGGTCGTCGTGCGTTCCACATTCAGAAGAGCCGTTGTGGATCTTGTGGTTACCCCGATGCTAAGATGAGACACTGTATGTGTTTAGAGTGGAATGGTGATATTGAATAGACAACTGGGCGTTGAAGAGTTCTCGTCGCCGAGGTCAGGGAACGGGTCGCATGAGTTACTTGAAGACGATGACTCGTCGCTTCAAGAACGGTTTCCAGGAGGGAAGCGAGGCTCCTGCTCGTAAGCACTAAGTGTGTTGTGAAGAGGAATCAGCATATTGTGATTGTTTGTTGAATGAAAGAGGAATGGAATGAGAAGAGAGAGTGTTCAGTCCTTCATCAACTGTTCCTTGGCTTCTTGCGTTGTGATGTTGGTGGGATGATAGTTGGGATCGATGAATACGTATGCCTTCTTCCAGTCGGGTTCTTTCCTGGTGGTGGTTCTGGTGTATCGATAGCCCTTTCCTATGATATGAGATGTGATGTAGAGTGTGAATACCGAGCATATTGGATGTGTTGACTCTGGTGACGCGAACACCGTATATCTTCTGAAGATATTCCTTGATTTCGATTTTGTTCATGGACTTGGCGACTCTGAAGATGTAGGGGCCTAATTGATGAGAGTGAGTGTTGAGTGTGGAGTTACCTTCTTTGGTGAAGTCCGTGATGTCTCTGGAGAGGAGTACCATGGTTTGTGAAGGGAATCGGATGTGCGTCCACATGGTGAGTGGTGATTTGGACAAACAGTAGTAGGACTGAGTGTATTCTTTCAATAGTTTTACAACGGTTTGATCGGAAAAGGGGAGGAGTCGATCCACTCCTTCCTGCGTGATGGAGATGGTGGCGTTCTGAGAAATCACTTCCGCCACGCGCGTCAAGCACTCCGACTTCAGCGACGGCTTGATTTGCTTTATCAGCAAGTACAGTCGCCGCAGCACCTTTCCCTCCTCGCTCTCCAGCGTCTCCTTCTTCTTCGCCAACTCCTCCACGCTCACTTCGGGCTTCTTCGAGGCACTGTTCGTCTCCTTTTTCAGCTCTTCGATCCGTGCCCGCAGCTCGTTGCAGCGATCCCGACTCTTCTGGAGGTGCTTTGTCGTCTCCGACAACACCAAGCGAGAAACGCCCGTTCCACCTTGGGATGCTTGAGCTGGCGTCTGGTAATTCTCCTGGTCCGCCTACAGGTGATGCTGAAACGGAACAGCACACTCGAATGGAACACAGCTCTTTCATCAGCGATTCACTCCGGAGTTGCTCCTGGTTGATCGCGCTCTCGTTGATGCCAGAGGCGACTAACGAGGCCTTGCTACGCAGCGACTCCAGTGAGGAGGACAGAGAATCCACTTGCTTCTGCAACGAGCTCACCTCGTTCTCCTTTTCCAGCTTCTTCCGTTTCGCCTCCATCATGTATGATTGGTGCTTCTCCTACATCGATGATAGCGAGACTGCTCCCCTACCTCCTCCTCTTCCATCGTCTTTGTGACACTCGCACTCGCCACCGATGACAGTCGCTTCTTTTCAGATTGAATGTCATCGCGTTCTGTTTCCAAAACGCGCAACTTGCGCTTTGCTGCGAATGAGTCACAAATCCATCTCCAATTACCTTCCTCCATACTTCTATTAACGATTCGAATTGCGTCTTCCTTGTTTTCCACGTTCCTCCCATTCAAATCGGAATCCACGATGTATGGATGCACCTTCATCTTCTCTATGTTTATGCGCTGATTTTCAATCTAGAGCGTGACCGAGGAGGAAGGAAATCAAACGGAGACGGTAATCGGCGCCATCTTGTTGCACGACGCCACGAGAACATCCACGGAACTGCACAGTACATTTGCGCAGTTTGCTAGTGGATAGTAGTCTGCCATGAGGATTGGAATGAGAGGAAGGGCTGAAACTGTGCTGGTATTCGATTCCGTTCATTGTTTTATGCATTTCCTAGCCGTCTCATACGAGTTTCACGCAACTGCCACTCAACTGCCACAAACAGAGCAGGAATCCAAATCACTACCGATTATTACAATCATTTGCTGCGCGAAGGAGTGAGTGGCGTCGCTGAATGAATGAGCGATGTCACGCGTCACAGAAACAACTATGCAAGCCGTACTAGCGCATCTGTGTGCATCCAATGGAAATGGAAGTTCGACGAAGACTCTTTCTTCGCCGGTTTGAACAAGAGAAACCTCTCAAACCATTATAATTCTACTGCCCGCTGAATGGAACGCTTTGTCAATCAGATTAATGCAGCAGAACCCGTCTCCGTGGGACGACTACGATCATTGAAAGGAGACGAACTGATCGAGGCGCTGAAAGTACGAATCGGAATGCTACTCGATTGGTAGAACGTCACGAGAATACAGCTATCCTGCTACGCTGACGAAACCGCGGAACACCTTCAGCTCTTGCAAAACCTAAAACAGCTAGACGTGTTTCAGTTCACCAGCAAGGAGCTTGAAGATCTGCTAGCCCATCTTCGGGAAGTGACTGTTTTCTGGAGAAGTGGAGAATACCCCAGTTGGGGAATTGAAGGTCTGGTGGTGCGCGGTGACCCACGCGTGTGAGGTGTTACAGCTAGAATGTCAGTGCTCCCCGATTGTGAGTAATGAGCTCTGCCAGCTCTTCCGCGAAGGAATACTCAAGAATCTTCAACTGTTTCACTGGATTCCACGCGAGAAGGACAAATCGACAGAAATCGGGGAAAAGACGTGGATTCGGATATGCGACGCCATCCGTGAGACTCCGCCTCTCAATCTTGTTTCTCTGTGCATCCCGAACAACAGTATCGGTGAGAAGGGATGCAAGGAGCTTGTGAAGCTGGGCTTCGACACGTGTCTTCGCGAGATCAAAGAGCTCAATCTATCTGGAAACCGCATTGGAAGCATTGGTTCGCTGGAGCTGATTCGCGCGATGAAGATTGCCGACACCGCCTCGCGCATCATGATTCTGGACCTGTCCAACAACGGCATTGCCCAGAGAGGAATGAAGCTCGCCCACGACTATCTGATGCAAAGCGAATACCCCTTAATTGAAGAGCTACGCATGGGCGGTACACGGCGGATGCAGTCGTCACTCATAGGGAATATGATCGACAAGCTCACCATGCAACGATTCCTCGATGTGCTCTCCTACCACGCGCTTCCCTCTCTGAAGATTCTCGACCTGTCGCGTTGTCCTCATGAAGACGAGTGACGCCGTAGGGACGAGAATGGGCGAGGAGGGAGCCGCTGGACTGGCCCTGTTTCTTCGGCGCGGCACAGTGGGGCAGCTGGAGCAGCTGATTCTGCATGGGTGCTATCTGGGCTGCAAAGAGCTGGTTCACCTGTCCTACGCCATACAGGACGGTTCCTGCAAGTCGCTGCAACAGCTTGATCTCTCGAACAACTCCATGAAGAGAAAAGGAGTGGAAGTGATTCGAGGCATGCTCTGCAAGGAGTACCTCCCCAATCTCTGCGTTCTCGACCTGAGCGACAATCATTTAGGAGACCAGGGGGTGGGAGAGTTTGGGAACGGATCGGATCTGAATTGCATGGTTCAGATCAAAGCGCTTGATCTCTGTCACAATCACATCACCGACGAAGGAGCCAGCATCATATATCTCTACATACGCAACAGGCAGTGGAGAAGTCTCGAACACCTGTATCTGGATGGTAGCAACAGCGGCACACCTCAATCCTAGACAACAACTTCTCCAAGATCACGGTAATCCACCTTCGGTCACTCGTCGACATGAACAACAACCTCCAGTGCATCTACCTAAACGAAATGACCAAAACACGCGACCCCTACATCCACAGTCAGCAGCCCATGAACAGTCCTCCTAGCAGAGCGTCCATGGAGCCAGAAGAGGAGCACGGTTGGCATCCCTCGCTGCCATCACGGATAGAAGAAATGACAGACGAGGAGTGTCTAAAAGAGATATTCGGAACCACAGAAGACAGCACCATTCCTCCCTGCACACTGAAACGAACCAGCACAGAGCAAGACGCCAACTGGACTCCCGTTGAAGCCGCCATTACTCCGATGTCTAGTTCCGTTGGTCTCCTGGTTGACAGCGAGTCCGCCTCGACAATAAACGCTCCTCGTTAGTGATTGTGTTCATGTTTGTGAGAGACTGAAAAGAAAAGCGAATAGAAGAACTGGAAGGGTCAGAGACAAATATGAAAGTGCGCACAACGCAACTCAGCAAGAAAATGAAAACAAAAAGGAATCGCCCACCGGGGGGCTCGAACCCCCGACCACTAGGTTAAGAGCCTAGCGCTCTACCGACTGAGCTAGACGGGCTTGTCTTCCTTCCTCACCTCCTCTTTATGAGACACACTCATCCTTGGAATGTGTCCTCTCACTTTTGAAATCCAATGGATATTCCATGCCCCCCTTTTGTTCCGCGCTATAAACGTAGGGAAACCACGACCTGTGAGATCATAGGGTGCGGTTTGGACAGGGAGGACTTGGTGAAAGATATCTATGACGCGTCCGTGACGAAGAGCCAGCAAAAGATAGAGGCCTTCCTCGAAAAGGAGAGTTACGTGCTGCGAAATGAATTCCCCTCGACAAGTGAATGCGGTCTCGTTCTCTCTCCTTGTGCCGTTGATTCATAGGCTGTGCTCCCCTACAGAATCGCGTTTGAAGAGTACTTGTCCGTTTCCGTGATGGAATTCCTCTTCAAGCAGGGAAAGAGCACAACCGAAGATATCCTTTATTGGTTGGTTCGGTATCCATAACCAGAGTACATATCTACGACCATATATCGAAAACCAAACCCTTTCTGCTTCGCTATCTGTTCAAAACGTTTGACGTCTCCCGGATGAAGCGGGAGTTGGAGGCGTTTCTCCACTTCTTCTGCAAGTATTACACCCGCTTTCCGGACAACATCTTCGATGTCGTGACGATTCATGATCCGCTTCTTCTGTACGCATTGTCATGTGCTGTGAGCGTAGATACTCCACTGTGGACGGTGTCAAGTACTGGATTCCCAAGCCGAGTGCGCTGACGCTGGAAATGACCTACGACATTGCGAAGCTGGATGAGATGTACTTCGCCTCCAACTACTACGACTTGTATCGGCTCGATTTCTGTACTGTACCGCCTTCCTTTCCCTTTCACTGTAGAATCTCATCGAATCCGCGCAAGAGACTGCGGGAAGAAGACTGTCCCTCTTCATTGCGAACAGCACGCTCGATGTGAAGTCGATCCCGCGAAAGTACTCCATCGTCGAGCAGTACTGCCTCTATATTACACTTATTCACAGGAGAATGAAATTCCAGGATATGGAGTTCAAGCTGTACATTATGAGGCGGCTTCTTCAACGGTGCGTCTTGTCCACTCCATTCATCGTAGATATTCAAACCCGACGCGCTCCTCTCATTTCGTGAATCCATACACGGGAGTGGAGATTGTGTTCCCGCCGTGTTTTGTCGTACCCGAAACAGCGAACCAGGACTTTGCGAGAGGCAGCAAGATCCACTCCCAGTTTGTGAACCCCTACGTGCCCGACGCGGTCTGCTTTGAGAACCTGATTCTGGACGAGCTGATGCTGTTCCCGGGAATGAGCGCGAACATCATCGACCTGCGCAGTGCGGTGTTGAGGGACCCCTTTATTGTGTGCGATGATTCTTCGTCCTTGCTTTCTGTGAGAGTGCGCGGTGGTGGTCATGAGTAGGCGATTTCTACTGTATTGTGGTACCATGTTTCTGTTAACCATTCCTCGTTCTCCCTGACGCTCGATAGCTCGAGCCAGAAGTTCACTCTCCATTTTCAGTACTCCTCTTTGTAACAAACACAACAAAAATCAAGATCCTCGTCGTCGCCCCAACCGTTGTCGCCGTCGTCAGAAGAAATCTGGAGGGCAGGCGGCTCCTTCATGTGGATGGCGGTGGCAGCCGTGGCATTCGGCTTGTTCGGCTTATTCAACTCCATACTACGCCTCACTCCCCTCCCACTTCCCGACTTTATGCCCAAACCCACCTCCGAGAAGATGTCCTCCTTCGGCTTTCGTTCCGTCGACACGCTCCCCAAGCTCTTCCGAATCTGCGCCGGGTTGCGCTTCTGCTGGTCAGTCCCTCTCTCCACGCCCACCTCACTCTTCGTCAGCTTCATCCCCACTCCCAGCGAGGACTTCTTCAGTATGGGCTGCGGAATCTCCACCTCCTCCCCACGCTCCTCCGCACGCTCGTCCACGCCGCTTCCGCTGTTGCGAGCCACGTTGCACATGCTGCAGCGATCGCCGTTGCCGTGGTTCAGGTACTGACACACGCTGCAGCGCCAGCTCTCATCCTGACTGCCGCTGCACAGCGACATGCTCAGAGGACGGTGCGCGTTGCTCGTCTGCGTCTTCTGCGACAGAAGGAGCTGCTTCTCAGGGTCGTCGTAGCCGCCGAGCCGCCTGCGCGTAACACCACCACACACCCACATGGCGTTATTCTTTCGCTGGTTGCGAAGCTGGATGACTTGAATGGCGCCGAACAGTACCACGCAGCCAACGGTGAGATACACCAGGACGCGGAACAGCGTCGCCAGGAAGCTGCGGCTCGTCCGAACCGTCAGCGCTCCCGTCTGCGTGATCACCTTCGAGATGTCGTTCGCGTCCTTCCGCGAGAACACCTGGCAGTTGAGCGAGTACACGGAGTGCGAGGAGAGCGAGCTCATCGTCACGGAGCCGCGCTTGCTGCACGGCACCACCTTGCTCGCCACCAGGTCGCCGTTCGAGTCGGTCAGCGAGCACTTCGCGTCGCGACCCAGGTTGTTCTCCAGACGGAAGCTCAGACTCGAGGACGTGGTTTCCTGCATGTGCACCTGCAGACTCGCTATTCGTCAACGCGCTCCCCAAAACGTACTGTTTTCTGTCGTGACAAAGATCACCTTCTCCTTCACACTCTCCTTCATCCCGACGCCTTCCTTCGTCTCCGCGTAGCACCACACGCCGTACTCCGTCGCGGGCGTCAGATCGCTGAAGAACATGGTGACGCGCTCGCGCACGTACCGCTGCTGCCCCGTCTTGATCATGTCCACCGTCATCTCGTTCTTCGAGGCCTCCGCCTTGCACCAGATGCGCGCTTCGACGGTCGTCTTCAGATACAGTTCGATGCTGATCGGGGTCACTTCAATGGGCTTGATGCTGACTTCGGGCGCGACCGGCTCCTTCACCACCAGCTCCTTCTCCTGCGGACCGTAGTAGTGGTAGCTGTCGGTGGCTCCCAGACAGACCACTGAACGCACGGAGTGGATATCGGAGGTGGAGAGCGAGTAGCTCTGGTGGCGGCCCTCGCCGGTGAGCGTCTGTCCAATCACCTCCAGCTTCTTGGAGAGCGCGAAGGGACTGGGCGTGTTCATGGCCTTGAGGACCAGCGTGCACACAACCTTGAGGGAGTCGAGGTCGCCGAGGTTGGGAGTGATGATGACGTTGTTCTTGACGATGTCGACGGCGAAGGAGAGAGGGTAGTAGACGGGTTGAGGAGGAGCCGTTCTCTTCGGAGGCGAGGTGGTTGGCAGCTGCGTTGTGGCGCTGGCTTGTGTGTCCTCTTCCTTAGCTGGTTCGTCTTTGTCGTTTTCGTCTTTATTGTCTTCATCGTCGTCTTTCTTATCGTCGTTGTTATCTTCTTCTTCCTCCTTTTCTTTCTTCTCTTTGTCGTCATCATCATCTTCCTTCTTCTTTTCCTTCTTCTCTTCCTCCTTTTCCTCCTCCTCCTTTCCTTCTTCCTCCTCTTCCTCGTCATCTTCCTTTTCCTTTTCCTCCTTTTCCTTCTTCTTTTCCTTCTTCTCTTTATCGTTATCGTTATCTTCATCATCCTTCTCCTTCTCCTCCTTTTCTTCCTTCTCCCTCTTCTCTTTATCGTCGTCATCATCGTCCTCTTCCTTCTTCTCTTCCTTCTCCTTCTTATCATCATCATCGTCCTCTTCCTTCTTCTCTTCCTTCTCTTGCTCTTCCTTTTCATTCTCATCTTCCTTCTTCTCTTTCTCATCATCTCTGGGCTCGTCCTCCTCCTTCTTCTCTTCTTCTTTGCTCTCCTCGTCCTTCTCTTCTTTGTCTTCTTCCTTCTCTTCCACCTTCTCCTCCTCCTTCTCCTCCTCTTTAGACTTCTCTTCTGGTTTCTCCTCTTCCTCTTCCTCCTTTTCTTCCTTTTCTTCTTCCTTATCCTTCTCCTCCTTTTCTTCTCCCTTCTCCTCCTCCTCCTCTTCCTCCTCGTCTCCCTTCTCCTCCTTTCTATCCTCTTCCTCTTCTCTTTCCTCCTTTTCAGCACTCTCTTCTTCCTCTCTTGACTTCAAACTCTCATTCACCTTCTTCTCCTTCTTTCCTTCAAAGTAGGGATTCATTTCCACCTCCTCGTCTTTGCCCTTCTTGCTCACCAATGAATCCACGAACTCCTTCAATTCCTTCTTCATCGCCTTCTCCTTCTTGTACTTCTTCTTCAGAATCGACTTCAACATGTCCTCCTGTGCACTCGTTAGCGCCTGCGAATCATCGCTCTCACTCTTCGAAAGCGCATCACGCACCAAACCCATCTTCTTCGATTTCTTTATGAAAATGGGACCCACTATACCGTCAAAACACAACCACCACACTTACTGCTGTCCTTCCCTCTTGAATGCCTCTTCTCCTTAAGCAGCCCTTCGGTATTTGGAAACAGCTTGCTCAGCTTGTGGTCCTCATCCCTGTCACTCTTCGCCCTCCTCTTCTCCTTCCCAGAAAGACGACGCTGAAGCACGCTCCACTTAACGTTATTTTCTTCTGCTGAATTGAGATCCTTAAACCCGCCTATTGCATCACACTTTCCCACCAAACTGACTATCTGCTTTCTTTTCCACTGCGTTCTCTTCCGAAGAAGAGTCCAAACCATTACGCAAGGAAACGGTTGCTACTGCAATGACAGATTGGAGCACAACCACTAGAATGAACAATCGCAGCACAAGAGATACGGAATATCAGCACATTACAAAGAAAATGCCTCATGTCACGAACTGTGCCGACTGATTAGCAGAAGCGTGTAGATCCTACCGATCTTTTTCCCTTTGTAATACGTCACGTTCAGTGACTCTTGATGATCATGCTCATTCATTCTCTTACAAACAATGGTTAAAGAACGATCTTGTACAAATAGACACCTCCGTTTTCGCACCCAATCACACAGTTGCCATTGCTCTTCTCAAAGTACTCCTCCTTCGTTCGATTCTCCTCTGGAGACTTCTTTAAGGGGATCCAATCGATCGTTGACACCCTCCCTCCAACGGAAAAACGACTCTTCTCTTCCAGGGTCACACACTCCTTATCGACCGCAACACGATATACCTAGGAATGAACCCTCCAAACCAACAGTACAATGACGTCTCCATTCTCTAAGCCAACAACAAGCACGCTCGCTTCCATTCTGAATCGACTGCTTCCCACAGCCGTCACGGCACTCTCAAACGAACAGGTTGCCCGCAACTACGATCGAAACTGTAACACACACGTACATTCACCTCCCTCTTCACGACATCAAAACCCCACACCTTCACGGTCATGTCGCGACTGCCCGTAGCAAGGAGAGCGTCGTCCCCACACTCTCCCACGAAACAGCTGCTCCATACGATACGACTATGCGCCTTCATCAGCGTCGCCTCAGGCTCGTAGCAACGGTCCTGCCCCAAGCCCCAAACACGAATCTGACGGTCCTTTCCGACCGAAAGCAGGTAGTGCTTCGTGCGATATGTGAAGGGAGTTACACTGACCACGGTGCTGCGATGCCCAGAGAGGTACTGCTTGAACTGCAGACTGTCGTCCTTGCTGGAAGCGTTGTCCCACACGGAGAGCACGCTGTCCTCCTCAGAGCCGCCCTACACAACACAACACATCACCACACCTACCACAGTGGACGTGACCACGAGGTCCGCAGCGTCGTCGTAGCACACCGAAATGAAGTTGTTCGTGGTGTACTTGTTGTAGAGGTAACTCATCTCCGTGAACAGCATGCCCTTGCACAACCGACTCTCGTTCAGAGTGTTGCTACCCTTGTTGTTGATCGTCTGCAGCACGTCCAGCGACACCAGCATCTCCAGGTCGCCGTCATTTGCCATCAGCAGCATCGCGTCGCCCGTCTCGCCCTCCTCCTTCTCCTCCTTCTCCTCCGCCTCGTCCGACACCTGAATCAGCCCCTTCTCCGCGTCGATGTCCATCTGGTACTTCATCAGCGTCGCCTCCGCCTGGTCCACCGGAATGCCCTTGTTGCTCAGACCCAGCTCGGGCGCGTAGCTCGACCAGTAGTAGGTGTTGGGCAATGCTACGCGTCACGTCGAATCCCCACACTCACCCTTCACATCCACCTTGCCAGAAAACGACCGGGAATCGGCCGTGTCCAGCAGCGTGTTCAGCACCAGCAGGTTCAGGTACGTGTTGCCGTACACACGACACTTCTTCTCCTCGTTGATCGTCAGCAGTCGACCCAGCTCCTCGTTGCGAAGTCCGCCGCACTCGCCGTCCTCCGCCGCGTGGTCCCGCAGACACACCGCATCGATCACAGGGTAGCCGTGGACGACCGGCCGACTCACCTCCTCCCAGCCCGCTCTCTGCCGCTCTCTGCCCCACACGCGCACCGTCCTGTCGCGCGACGAGGACACCACCAGGTTTCCGTAGCGCGAGAAGTGCGCCTTGCAGGGACCGAAGTGACCCGACACGAAGGGGAGGAGCGAGAACGAGCCGACGTGTGCGTGGTCCATTTCCGCGGGGATCGTCTCTCGCCACTTGAACATGGCGCCGTGGTAGCCGTAGGCGAAGAGCTCTCTGGAGTGGGGCCCGACGGACCAGTACGCGCCGAAGAATCCCTGCGAGCCGATGAGGTGAGGGTGGAGCGTGGCGACGGGACTGAACACGCCGCCTCCCTCCACGCAGTCCTCGGGCGCGATGATCTTCACCGTCGCGTCCATGGCGGAGGTGAGGAGGAGGAGCGGCTGGAACAGTCCGGCGGGCGTGCGCACGGGCGGGTGGGGCTGGACCGAGGAGACGATGGTGGCGGCGACCTCGATCACGGACTCGAGCGATATGTACACACGCGCAGAGGACGCCAGCGCGAGGGAGCGAGAGCGCAGGAAGGACTCGTTCTGCGACGGCTCCTGCGTGGTGACCTTCCACACGCGACAGTAGCCGTCTTGCCCCGCCGCCACCAAGTTCCAGTAGAGAACCTGGGAGTCCTTCCCGAAGCAGAAGTGGAGACTTAACGACGACACCCAGTTGGTGAAGCCCTAGCTCTGACGGAGGGGAAGAGAGCCTACCGTCAGCTGACAGAGCGGAAGGAGAGCGGAGGTGTGGAGCGAGATCTCGCTCACGTAGACGTGGTTGTCGGTGGCGGCGAGGAAGAGGAGGAGAGACGGAGTGGGGAGATTGAGGAGGGGGAGACAGAGCATCGATGTGTAGTAGATATCCGGGTTGGGGGAGGTGGCGCGGATGACCTCCCTCCAAGACGCGCTGGTGCTGCGCTGGAAGACGATGATGGACCGCTTGTCCGTCGTCACGAACAGCAGACAGTCCGAATCACTGATGGCCGAGCAGTGCACACACTCGACAAGCTCACCGACCTCAAGGGACTCTCCTTCCTTCCACGATCCCTACAAAACAAGCATGATCGACTTGCATACATCACACCACATCCAGTCCACAATACGGCCGTCGCAGCTACACGAAATCAGCTCGGTTTGTCTCCGCGTCAACGAAGACACGTAGCCCTCTTCCAAGTTTGGGATCCAGCAGATGCAATTCACGTTTGCGCTGTGTCCCATCAAAAGCTGCTCAACGGCGTTCGTCTATTCCTTCACGCTGCCCCATTCGCCACCCACTTCGGAATTCACGACAACAACATCCTTTCCGGAAGCGTAAGCAATGAACGAATAGTCGGCGTCGTCCCTACCGCGTTACTTGACCACTCCTGTCCAAACCGGTTGGAAACGATGAAGCTGTCCTGCTTTTCGCTGCAGCCGCGAGCAATGAAAGACGTTTCGATGGCCATTTTCTGCCCACGAGTGGTTGCTTAGTGGAAAAGGCGGAGTGCCTGTCTGCCGTTGCTCGTATGGAGTGGGGGAAGGGTTGGAAGACAGCACGCATAGCCTAATTGGATAAGGCGCTTGCCTACGGAGCAAGAGATTGTGGGTTCAAGTCCCACTGTGTGCTTTCTTTTGTCTTTTCTTTCGTCAGCGGGGCGTTTTCTTATTCCCTCCTTTAACCACCCTCCCTTCTCGTCATAGAACCCCTTCTTCAAACAAACACACCATGAGACACACTTTCTGTGCACAATCTCGGCGCCAGACTCCTCGTACTCCTCCTTGGTGATCCAGCAGTCCTGGAAGGAAGAGAGCTGAGCCAGCATACCGCCACCGATCCAAACCATGTACTTGCGGTCGGGAGAAGCGATCACGCGCACCTTAATGCTAGAGGGCACAAGTGCAGTGAGCTCCTTCTGCATACGCTCACCCATTCCATTGAAGAAGGTGGTGCCGCCAGAGAGGACCACGTTGTTGTAGAGGTCGCGACGAAGATCCACGTCGCACTTTGAAATCGTCTGATAGACAGCGTCGTGCACGCCGTTGGCGGAGAGCTCGCGACCGATGAGGGACGGGTTGAACAGCACCTCGGGCACGCGGAAGCGCTCGCTGTTCACCTGAATCACCTTGCCGTCGGGCATCTCGTAGTTCTTCTCCAGCTTGCTGGAGTCCTGAGACTCCTTCATCTCCTTGTCGAAGTCGTACGCCACGTAGCACAGCTTCTCCTTGATGTCGCGAGCGATTTCCTTCTCCGAGGAGGAGGTCAGCTGCATGCCGCGCTCCGTCAGCATCGTCTGCATCGTCTCGGTCAGGTCGCGACCGGCCAGATCCATACGCATGATGGCGTGAGGAATGGTGTAGCCCTCGAAGATGGGTACGGTGTGCGACACACCATCACCCGAGTCGAGGACGCAACCCGTCGTACGACCAGCGGCGTACAGCGACAGCACGGCCTGAATCTGAATGTACATGGCGGGCACGTTGAACGTCTCGAACATGATCTGGGTCATGCGCTCTCTGTTGGCCTTGGGGTTCAGAGGAGCCTCGGTGAGCAGCACGGGGTGCTCTTCGGGAGCCACACGCAGCTCGTTGTAGAAGGTGTGGTGCCAGATCTTCTCCATATCATCCCAGTTGGTGACGATGCCGTGCTCGATGGGGTACTTCAGGTTCAGAATGCCACGGCGAGAGTTGATTTCATCACCAATGTAGTAGTCCTTGGTGTCACCGGCGACGTGGACAGTGGTGGACTTGTGACGACCGATAATCGATTGGAAAACGCAGCGGGGCTTGTCCTCACCGGCGAAGCCAGCCTTGACCATTCCCGATCCGTTATCAATGACAAGAGCTAGAGAGAATCGTGAGCACGACTGTATCGCTTGGAGGCGGTGATGGAGGGCAAGTGTGCAGAAGGCACGCTACCCCTCTCCGAATCACAATAATACATACTTTGAGCAGGCATTATGATATTCTACCAACGGCAGTAAAGAAAAATGTGTGACAGAGCGACATGAAGTTAACGCTCCCAGAATGAAACGCCCGAATTGCTTCGGGAATTATGTGAAAACCGGAGCGATACACGACCGCTTCTCGCGTACTGGGTTGTGAACGGGGAGTCGTGACGCGAGCAGAGAGCAGTGCGAATTGAGCCGCAATCACCGTACGCGAGTGAAACAAATAGCAATAGATGGACAATCATAATTGCTTTATTACGAGAGTGAAGCAAACAACAACAGATAGACAATCAAATCTGTCTCACTACGAAAGAGAAACAAATAACGACAGATGGACAATCAAATCTGCTTCATCACGCGATCAAAGGCTACGCCTCACTCCACTCCACAAACCAAACCCTCGTCGTTCATGTCCGCAGCAAGACACAGCGGAAGATTCCCATTCCCGTCAACAATGCGCTGCAACTCTTCTCGGATACGCGGATCATTCATAAAGGACTCGGGAATGGGAAGGTTGAACTTCCAAACGCGACTACGAATCACAGCAAGGAGAGTGGCGTACCCGTCCTCCGTCATCGTACTGGTAGCATGCAATTCCTCTACCCAGCTCAAAATACGTTGATTCGAAGGGTGGATCGTTGCTGTGAACACACGAATGCCGTGGGAATAGGCGATCTAGACGTCACAACCCGGCTCCACTCCCACTTCACCAATCGCGTACAAGAGGATCCTGCCAAGTCCCAGGCCCTGGTAGGTGTCAACGATCGTTACGGCCCACTCCGCTTCGAGCGGGTTGTCATACGATCGTATGTAGCGTGCAATGCCCATGCCTGGGTAGGGCTCCTTGTCTTCGACGACTCCCAGAGCGAAGTGGTCCTCGAAGTCCACGTTCAGCAGATAGTCCACCTGACTCGAGGACAGTTCCTTCACAGGAGAGAGAAAACGAAGAAACAGTGTGTTCTTGGACAGGCTGTGGATGCCTATGACTCAGACGCGGGAGGAGCAGCGACCATCGAGAAAACGACTTCGGTCGCGCGGAGCAATGGGCCGGATGATGATGTTTCTGTCTCTGAGCGTCATTCTATGCTCACAGGGGGAAAGAAGAACGACTTTACGCCGTGAGACGCGACGAATTGCGCCTGTCGCTTGTCCAGAATCAGTCGCGCATCCGCCGATATGATCTTGAACACGTCGCTGATGGGCAGCGTGCCGCCGTGCTCTTTGCAAACATCGATAATGTGCTTGCTGATTGTTTCGATTTGGTTGATGTCGACGGAGAGACCTCGATGTGAGACGGGGGGAGAGTGCGTACCGGAAAGGAACTCGCTCGTCTTCTCCACGCGGGTCAGCGTGCGGTATTCCTGCCTCTGCTCCTTCATACTCTGCGACTGACTCTCGCTCATCTGCGTTTGAGAGGGGGAACACACCACTCACCAAATGCTCTTGCTAGTTCCCTAACGCTCGAAACTGAAGGAAAACGACGGGTGGGCACCGAAAGCGCTGAACAAACAAAGGAAAGGAAGCGAGGAAGAGAACAATGGTGCGTCGCTAAGAATCGCAAATTCCCGTTTCCGCCCTCTCTTCATAAACAGTCCTTCGATCGTCCTCGCAAGCGTCCCGATTCAGCAATGAACAGCGCGGCCGAGAACTTGGACATTGCGAAGAGAATGTTCATGGAGGTTATCTGGTGGATCATCCCCGTCGTTTTCACGGCTAGTGCGTTTTACACGGACACGGAATACGTGATCGCCGACTACTTGGTTCGGAACAAGTATCTGCGCGACGACGATGTCCAGAACGACACGAAGCTGCTGTTGCATCACAAATGGGTGGGGGAAGAGAACCGGAGTTACGGATAGGCGAAACAGGCGATCAACCACTTGATCGACGGCTCTTTGATCCGCTGCTTCAACTACCACGACCGTGCGCGCGACATGGAGGGCAAGATGATGAAAGTATAGTCGAGCGGGTTGGGTGATGGTGAGAGCGACAAGGCGGTTCTGATCTACTACATCAACTACGACCACTTCATCAACGTGGTGTTTTTCAGACTGCACCGCATGTACCAGGTCCAGGTCTCCAACGAGATCTTCAACCGTTCTTGCGAGAAGGAGCGGTTGGTGAGTGCCTGCGAATGCGCTTTATCCTAAGGAATGCAGCAACCCGGGCTGCAAGAAGCGCTACACGATCATCGAGGCGGTGAACTACTTCAACGACCGGATGAAGTGCTACGTGTGCCGGTTTTGCGGGTCGGAGCTGATGGACATGCCGAACCACAACGACGAGGAGGAGGACATCCAGGCGATGCAGAACAAGATCAAGGACCAGATGGAGGCGGAGACCCCCTTCCACTCCAGCATCCTCGGCTACATCAAGCGCTTGAACGGAAAGCAGATCCACTCCGTGGATCCGGCGATTTCCATCGAGAACGAACTGCGCGATGCGTCCGTTGGAGTACCGCTGCGTTATTCCGTTGAGTGTAGGGAATGGGCGTATCCGTTCACAGGGGCGGCTATGGCGGAGGCGGAGGCGGTCGGTCGCGAAGTGAGGGAAGGGCGGGGTGTTGAGGCGTAGACAAGGACGTGAGTTCGCAAGTGGGACTGGAGATTGACGTGCTCATGGACAACGGAGGGGAGAAGAGCGTGGACCGACTCACGCGTGAGATGGCGTCCCTGCCCTCCTTTTTGGTGCAGAGCACTGTGAGCGAAACGTTGGGGTCGGGGCGGAGCGTGATGCGTAGGGTGAAGCGGCACGAGCGCCAGATGAAGAAGGAGAGCGAGGTGTACTCGGACGACGAGGAGTGCCTGTCGACGGGGAAGGGGCTGTTTGACAGTTGAAAGTGTATTATACGATGCTGGTGTGGGTTGCAAGAAACAGAGCACTTAATCCCTTCCAAACAGCAAGAAGGCGAAATACGGAAGAATCATACTGAAGATCGCAATCATAGAAGAGGTAACCGTTTCCTCCACGTGGACCATGGAAATAAAGTACATTACCGTGAAGAAGAGAACCAGACCACAGAACAGGGGATAGCCCAGCGAAATGACGAAATCGTACAGCTCACCGTGGAAGAGGTTCATCAGCAGGATGAAGGCGATGTTGCACACAGGAGCGACCAGCGACTGGAGAAACGCGTCCAGCAGATCTACACGTCAACTCCAACACACACGCCCACTCTTGCCGCAAGAGATGTTGTCCTCGCGCATCTTCAGACCGAACAGGACACTGGCGGGGAACAGGCACACAGCCTGCGAAATCAGAATGAACGCTCTCTGCACCTTGCTGTCGCACACGAGGTAGCCTCCCATGCAACCCAGAGAAGAGAATGCGTAGAAGGAGACGTAGAGATTTCTAAGAGCGCCGCGGCTGTACTTGTCGCGGTCCTGTTCCTTGTTGCCGACCAGGGGGAGCTGGATCTCAGCGGCGCGCGCCTTCTTGGTCATCGACTTGGAGATGAATTCAGCAACGAAGAGGACCATGAAGCCGAAGCAGATGGCAACGCCGATGATTCTTCTGAAGCTGTCGTCGTCATCGTCGTCATCGTCGTCCAGGCGGCGAGCGAACGAAAGCAGCTCGAGCAGGTTCTCGTCCTCCGTCGCATTCTGGTACGCCTCCCACGCGTCGGTCACTATATGCAGACTACTGGGAAGCACAATGTTGAACGCGATGCCCAAGCAAATTCCGAAGAAGACGATAAGGAACCACTTCTTTCCCGCCTTTCCCATCTTAAACATGGCCGGGATGTAGTGTCCAACTAACAAAACGGCGAATAAGCAGACCGAAAAGATCGACAGATGACCGAGGTCAATTGGCTCTTCACTTGCGAACATTTGATTACAGGATAATAAGGAAACCAAATGGGAACACAAGGATTCTGGAACCGCGGTTATTGGCGGAATAGGGCGACTCGACCAGCCTCGATGATTCGACCCAGATCATTCAGCACCTCCACTTCGATTCGGTCGATTCGACTCGGGATCTCGGGCGAGGGCATCTCAGGGATGCGGTGGAAAGAAGAAGGGAGGATTCGACGCAACACGGACCCATTGTCCCGACAACTGGGAGCGAATTGGGGGCCATATTGCTCCACGAAAACCCAGTTCCTTCTCACACCCAAACCCTTTTGCGCCGCGATGGAGGAAGAGGGCGACTTCTTTTACAGTAGCAACCACGTGGATATGTACGCGACGTCCTTCGTGGATGAGGAGTTCCTGTCAAAGGGCCTCACGCTCGAAAACGCGCTGGAGTACTTCCGATGCTCCCCGTTCTACTCCGACGGTGACGTGATCGAGATCGAGGACAAGGATGCTGTGGAGAGCTGCGAGTTCTTCAAGATCGTGAAGTACCCGAAGCACGCGATGAAGGGAGACGAGGACACGCCGCTGGCCGTGTATTACGTGCTGCGCGGCACCATTTACCAGTGTCCCGACTTGTACAGTTTGCTGAAGTACCGGATGGTGGTTTGTGCGTGTTCGCATTCAGTCGTAGTACAATTGCGTGTCGTTGCTGAACCAGAGCTATACGGAGCTCAAGAAGTACGTGTCGTACTCCGTTTCGAACGGACATCGCATCGAATTGGTTCCTGTGCAAGAGGAGGAAACGAAGGAGGAATCGTCGGTGTGCAGTAGGAGTTCGTGCTCGCGTGGACTGTGTAGGCGTGATCCCGTTGATGGGGGAGGCGAGCGTGCTGCAGCGGATCGAGACGAACCAGTTGCGTTTGAACATGATGATCCAAGACATGAACAAGCAGTTTCAGGTGGAGCAGATCGCGGAAAGTCGCGCCGCGAAGGAGCCTTCCGAGTTGTAGCCTTTGTACACTATCATGGCGTTGTTTGGGAGAAACACGGCACAGGCGGTAAAACAGCTTACAACTCCTTCTCGTCGTCGAACTGCTGGTGGATGAACGCCAAAATGTCGTTCCATCCCGAAGCACTCACATCCACGGGCTTCTACGCATAAGAGGAAGCGCACATGCGCACCATCACGTCGGCTCCGCTTTTGAAGAACTTTACTGCAGGGAAGTGGTCGATGTGGAAGGCCGCCTAGTTATGAGCGGTTTCGCCATCACTAACGCAGAAATCAACGTACAGCTGCGCGTCCATCGTAGCCAGCACCACGTCCTCCTTCAGCGTCTTCGCCTGCTCCTCCTACCCGTCACGCCTCCTCACCGCACCCACCATGTCCTTTATCATGTCCCTGCACTCCACGCACCACTGCGTGTGGAACAGCACGATCACGTCGTCCAGTCCCGTCACCACGCTGTCGAACGACCACGGGTTCAGGTGCACCAGCTGGTTGGTGTTGATGGCCTCGAACTGGTGGATGATGTTCTCGCGCGCCCGCAGCGTCGCGTAGTGCGGGTCGTCGAACGACACGGTCTTCAATCCGTCTCGAATCGACCTCAGTTCCCGCATGATGACAGTGGGACCCTCATTCACGTACTACGCTCACACGCCTCCCGCAGCCCTACAGATTTCATGATCTTGTAGTACTTGGCGGTCGCGCGGTAACGCTTCCGCAGCTTCGCCGTCTCCTTGATGATTCGCTTCTGCTGGTTCGCGTTCTTCTACCCGTCACCCCTCGACACAACACCCACGTTGGCGATGAAGAGACGAGCGAGACGGTCCAGCTCCTTCTCTCTGCCGTACTGCTCGTTGAAGCCTCCCTTGGGATCCACCTCGGTGCCTATGTCTCACGCCGCAGTCGATCCACCACCCAGCTTCTCGTTCAGGTACAGCACGATGCCCTCGCCTCGCTTCGTCTCCAGCTGCTTCCCGTCAAAGGGGAGGTCCTTCTTGGGGTAGAGGGTGAACGTCGGGATCGTCTGCACGCCCTTGGAGGTGCAGAAGTCGCTGTTGCCGTTGCAGTTCAGACGCGCGAACACCACCTTGGCTTCGATCTGCAGGTGAGAGGGGGTGACAAGGAGAACGCGGAACGCAAGCGCGGCGCGCAGGTACTGAACGAGCGTGATTTGAGACTGCTGCAGCTGGGGCAGGTAGTACATGACCATGATGCTGCGATACGCGTTCTTCTTGAAGAAGCTGTCGTACGTATCCGGGGTAATTTCAAAAACATAGTCATGCTGCGGAGCGTAGTGCGTGCTCTTGGCAATCCACGTTACCTAGCTCTAAACGGCGAAGAGGAAGGGTACCAAATCATCTCTGTCCTCCGGCTCGTCCGTCTCGATGCGTCGCAGCGGGACATGGGATCCCTCGACAAAGAGACGGTATGTGGTGCCCCCTTCATTCGGATCGATTTCGTATTCGATGTCGAGACTCTCGTCGCTCCCGGTCGTCGCCGCGAGGACAAAGAACTACAATGAAGAAGGGGAGGAAAAAGGACTTGCTTCTCGTCCATAAAGGAGTAAATGGCACGGTACACTTCCCATATGTGATTGGAGCACGAGACGCAGTTTTCGCTGTTCCACAGGGCGAGAACGGTGTAGTTGTTGTCGAGACCGTACTGCAGCTTTTCCCTGCTCATGATATTGAGTCCACTACACGGTGATGACGGCACACGGAAGAGTCACTCCTTCGTCAAGTCCAGCGTTTGGGTAACGGAAAACAGGAATGCAATTGCAAAGATTGGAAGCAGCATATTTCTGATTCAAAAGAAGAAAAGCGGTTTCCGTAATGAGTACACATGCGTTCTAATCGAAGTGGCGGAAAACGGAGCGATTTGAACGAAGACGCGAAGAAGCCCCGATTTCCGCCAAAACGGAAGCCATCAAAAAGATGGATTCTGTGTTGTCATCCAAGGAAGTAAGCGACCTTCCGTCTTCGCTTTGTGTAATCACGTAGTTGCAAAAGCTAAAAGACTACTTTGCAGTATTGGACACAGATGCGGACGGGAGGATCAAGAAGAACGACGCGATTCTGATCATCCGCGGCAGCGGGATTCCCGGGCTCGATGACGACTTTGACACTGTGATCAAGGGAATGTCGGCGAACGAAACAGCTCTCTGCTTCGAGGACGTGCTGAACATTGCGATTTCGCTGAAGAGGACGCAGACGAGTGGGGGTGCGAGAAGAGGCGTGATGGCTAGACGATTACGAGAGTCTCGTGCAGGTGTTTAAGATGTTCGACAAGAACCAGGACGGCACGGTGCAGACGGCGGATCTTCGCCAGATTCTCTCTCATCTGGGAGAGGTGATTCCGGAGGACGAGATCGACAGTCTCTTCCGCACGCTGGGATATACAGATACGATCAAATACGAGGACTTTGCCAGGGTGTTGCTTTCTACTGAGTAGTGTATTCTGCGCTGTTTGTTGCGCGATGGGTGGCGATGGGCTGGATCGGGAGAGTTCTTCGGTTCATGAGGAGAAGAGGGTTCATTTGGGGTTGGGAAGAAGGAAAGAACAAGCTCGAATAGCTCAGCTGGTTAGAGCGTCGTGCTAATAACGCGAAGGTCTGGGGTTCGATCCCCCGTTTGAGCATTTTTGCCTCTTTCAATGATTCTCTTTTGCCTGGCGATTCTATGCCTCCTGGGGTTCGGTGCGCGTTCTCTTTTGAATTCATGACTAGCTACGGGAATTCGCTGCGACAGTGGAGAGGATGAGGTCCTTCTCCACGTGAAGGACGTGCAAAGCGAAGAGGGCGCTTCGATTCGTGTATATTCCGTGTCTGAGGCAAAGCCCGTTCCCATTCCCCTCATTTCTCTGTTGAACGATAGTAGGAAGGCGTTGAATGTGTACTCTATTTGCATGAAGCGTGGATATTACTACATAACGTCAGATGAGCAGTGGGCTATGGGGGCGAGGAATGAAGTCGTAGGAGCAGCACTCTGCTCAGCAGCCGTGTCTTGCTGGAACTTATCGCAAACGGAACGGTTTTATTCCACTACCAAGCTTCGCCGAGCACCCCTCTCCACGGAATGGTCGTTTCCTACCCGCCGCACTCTTCCGTACTACAGCCCTATGGCCCGCTACTCTACACCCAGTTTTGCTTTTCTTCAACGCCCCATTTCGCGTTGTTGCTGCGGAATCCTCTTTCCTCGTTTTCCGCGCCCCTTTACACGCAGTCTGCTGTCATCAGTCTGCTGTTGCCGTCGGGAGAGTATTCCATCGAGTCCGCTCCTGTCGACGCGTCCCTTTCCTTCCGAGTCTCGTTGTTCCGGGAGAATGATTGGCTTACAGTCGTTGATGCAGCCGTGAACGCAGTCTTCCTTCTTCCCTCCACGCTGGAGTTCAACCGCATGAAGAACCTAATGACGTCCGCAGAAGACGAGGAAACCCTTGTATCGCTTCAAATCGACGCAAAGCTCCACGGACGCCCCTTGGAGCTGTCTCTTTCCAGCATCTACTCGAATCGCGTGCTCTTCCACCAAACCGCCTCCTCTGACCGAGTCCAGAAGTCCTTCTCGCTCTGGCTTCCTCCCGACGATTACCAGCTGATTCTGCTTTCCCCCCACAGTTCGGAGTGGCAAGATGTTTCCGTCTCGCTCGCCCTCGCCGACGGCTCCGTGCTGGTGGGTGGCTCCATGCTTCCCGGCGACCACCACGCTGTGTGGGAGTTCTCCACGCGGTACCTGGTGGGCTCGAAGGGCGCGTGGTACTGCGACTACCACGCGCAGGACGAGGACTGGTTCTCCACTCTCTCGCAGAACTGGAACCGAGTGGCCTCGCCTCCCGCGCTGTATGTGTCGCGCCACGGGTACTTCTGGAACGTGTTCGTGGTCCCGTCGGACACCTCGCAGCACTACTCGAATCTGGAGTTGGCTGCCACCGTGGAGTGCGGCGTGCGCATCCGCGTGAACGGCGTCCTCGTGCTGGCCGAGCACCCGCAGACGGCGACGAGAGTGGTGGTGGACGTCAGCACGGCGGGTTCGATTCTCGTTGAGGGCGAAAACACCATCACCGTTGAGACCTTCTCCGACACGGAGCGAACGCTCCCGCCGTTGGCAGTGACGGCGCGCCTGCAGCGATACGAGGAGCAGCGGATGGCTAATGGTGCCGCCAGCACGTACCCGGAGACGAGGGGCGCGTTCGCGTCGTCGTTCGCGTTTGACCGCGACTCGCGCACCGTCTTCGCCTCGCGCGGGCAGTGCAAGGGCGTGGAGCTGCGGTGGTCCTTCCCGCCGTTCTGGAAGAAGGTCGTCTCGTCGTACAGCATGTCGTTCGACGACTGCGCCAACGCCATCCCCACTGCCTGGCGGGTGTTCGGTCTGAACGCGGAGAGCGAAGTTCTTCTTGATAAAGTGGACATGACGGCAGACTGCGCCATCGCGCTCGTGCCTCACCAGGTGTTGCACTGGTCCTTCCGCAATACGGCGCCCTTCAACGCGTATAAGCTGGTCGTTGATAAGTGTGGAGGGTTGGGTGTGGGTCGCGAGTTTGAGAGTGGTGTGGGTCGCGAGTTTGAGAGTGGTTTGAGTCGTGAATCTGAGAGTCGTATGAGTCGTGATGAGTTTAAGAGTCGTGAATCTGAAAGTGGTGTGAGTCGCGATGTGTTTGAAGGTGACGCAAATCGCGACGAACTTGACAGTGCGAACAGGAAGGGAACTAAGCACGCTGCAAGCACGAACGGAAGAATGTGCAGCGACAGACAGTTCTCCATCGGGGACGTCGAGTTCACAACCGCGAAGCCTGTGGACAACTGCTACGTCCCCGAGCTGGACCAGGAGGTGCGCAGCGGGTTTGTCGCCTCGCTGCCCTGTCCCGCTGGCTTCCGCGGGAGTGTGATGCAGGAGTGCCAGAACGGGCAACTGCTGCCGGCGGTGGACGCGTGCGAGGAGATCGAGAAGACGGAGTTCTTCTTTGAGGAGGTGAACTGGGATTTGACGATGAACGTGGTGATGGAGCCGAGAGACCCCGTTTTGAGGGGCATTCACTCCATGGTGATGGTGGATGGCGTATTGCCTGCTGGAATCCGCGTGGACCCGATTTCGGGCAGGGTGCAAGGAAAACCGAAACTTATTCTTTCCAGACGATCGTTCACTTTGTTTGTGAACGGACCGCGTGGAAAAGTGGAAACGAGCGTAATGATTTCAATTCATCCCCTTATCAATTTGGATCTGTTTGACAACGACCGGTTGGTTCTGCCTATTCTCTTTGGAGTCATTTGGGTTCTTCTAGTTGCCATTTCGCTCCTTTTGCTATTGAAGCCCTAAGAAGCGTGTTAAAGCAATTCTGTTGTTTGTTAGAGCATGCTATTCACTTGTTAATACATCAATTCCTTTACGTCTCGAAGGAATCAACTCCTCCCCCTCTTAACAACAACAATCCCTCCGCTTGCTACAAGAAACACGCATAAAAGACTAAGAAGGAGGCGCGCGCTCCTTCATATCCGCATTCTTCACCAGCAACCGCTCTCTCCCCTTCTTCATCTCCGGTCTCTTCCCCGTGGCATCCAGAGACGTGATTCCCTTTATGTATTCAATATCAAAGCAAAAGTCCGTTTCCTTCGTCTCGTGGATGGCAATGTTGAACTACACGTAACCAAAACGCTCCACCCACATACACTGAGAATGTTCTTCGTGTCCAGAATCTTCTTGTCGTACTTGCCGTAGCTACTCATCACTCCCCAAAACGACTCATACCCATAGCCCGTGTACGCCATGTTCGAAAACGGAAGTTGGATGATCGCCCAGTCACGGTGAGGAATCACGATAAAGCCCTGGAACAAGTCCGACGGCACCATGTTGTCCGGATGAATGTTGAAGATGAAACCATGGTTACTCGTTCGCACGCGCATTTCCAAACCGATATAGTCCGCCAAATTGAGTGGAGGCTTGAAAACGGGGGATCGGAAGGCGCAGAAGGATTTCTTCCCCAGCACAGTTCCGGGAATGCCGGGGGTGAGCATGATGTGCCCGGAAAAGCGGCCTGTGAATGAGAGCCCCAAACACAGCCATTACCAAATGTATGTTTGTCTTCGTCTTCGATAATGCTCAGCGAGCACTCCGATCTCCCTACAGCTCAGTCCGGGAGCAAAGACGGACCTCCGAAGGGCTTATCCGAGTGAAGTGTGAATTTCTCGATATCGGACGGCTCTTTGAACTCAAACAGCATGCGACTCTCCTTGGGGAACTGCTTCCACCAAATCATGTCTATTCCCATTAGAACCGGCGCCAAAACGCGTACTGTCGCGAACAGGCGTGACCTGCTGCTTGACAACATGCAGAATGCGCTTGATGGACATGTTCTCCCGAATTGCGCGATGATTCGGAAATACCTCCAAATGCGGGAATGCGGCAAACGGAGGGGAATGGGTAACGCAAATACCCCCGGTTTCTGACAATGTGGGAAGGGACGAGAGGGCAGTATGCCAATTGCTGCTTTACTAGCAAACGGGAAACGTTTTGTGCTTAAAGCAAGTTTTGTAAGGTATTTGACAACAATGGAACAAGTTCGTTTTCTTGGTTTGTGTTATTCTCTAGATTGGTGCTAAAGTCGGGGCAGTCGTCGTCGTTTGACGTGTAGTCTTTCGCGAGAAGAGACCATCTCCTCGAAACGGAGAAGAAGATGCAGGAGCTGTGGGAGCAGGAGAAGCCTTTCGAAATCGACGCTCCGGACAACATGAGCGATCCTCAGTAATTCCGTACTTTCCTCTCTGACGTCCAGTTTCATGGCTACCTTCCCCTATCCCTACATGAACGGCATGCTTCATCTCGGTCACGCCTTCACTGCCACGAAGGCCGAGTTTGCCACGCGGTGTGTTCTGCCGCGCCGCGCTCACGTGTAGTTATCATGCCCTCAAGGGAGAGAGAGCCATCTTCCCCTTCGGTTTCCACTGCACGGGCATGCCCATCCAGGCCGCTGCCAACAAGCTGAAGCACGAAATCGAGACCTACGGCTGCCCTCCCGTTTTCCCGGGTATGGCTCTGTCCCGCCTCTCACGCGTAGAGGAAGCTCCCGCCGAGGAGAAGAAGACGGAGGCCACCGCCGAGCAGGCGAAGGAGTCCGTCCCGGGCGAGTTCCACGGCAAGAAGACGAAGCTGGTCGCGAAGACGGGCGGCAGCAAGGTGCACCAGTGGACCATTCTGGAGATGCAGGGCATCCCCGCGGAGGAGATCCCCAAGTTCGTGGTAGGTGCTTCCGTCCCTCGTTGACGCGCAGGACCCTGAGCACTGGCTCCGCTTCTTCCCGCCCATCGGCATGAAGGACCTGAAGAAGTTCGGTCTCTGCTCGGACTTCCGCCGCTCCTTCATCACCACCAGCGTGAACCCCTACTACAACAACTTCGTGCGCTGGCAGTTCATGAAGTTGAAGGCGGCGGGCCGCGTGAAGTTCGGCAAGCGTCCCTCCATCTACTCGCCTCTGGACGGCCAGATCTGCGCCGACCACGACCGCGCGAGCGGCGAGGGCGTGATTCCGCAGTGCTACACGTGCATCAAGATCCAGATGCTGGAGCTGCCCGAGGTGATGAAGAGTCTCGCCGAGAAGAAGGTGTTCCTGGTGGCGGCGACGCTGCGTCCCGAGACCATGTACGGACAGACCAACTGCTTCGTGCTGCCCGGAGCCACCTACGGCGTGTTCGAGATGAAGAACGGTGACGTGTACGTGTGCAGCGACCGCAGCGCGCGCAACATGGCGTACCAGGGCCTCTTCGCGGAGGACGGCAAGGTAAACAAGATCATGGAGGTGTCGGGCGACGACCTGCTCGGCAAGGCGATCAAGGCGCCCAACTGCATGTAGTGTCGTGGCGACGGGGTGAGGCGTAGGTACGAGAAGGTGTACACGCTGCCGCTGCTGACCATCAGCATGACGAAGGGCACGGGCATCGTGACCTGCGTGCCCTCCGACGCTCCCACCGACTTCGCGGCGCTGCGCGACCTGAAGGAGAAGCCGAAGCTGCGCGAGAAGTATCACATCACCGACGAGATGGTGCTGCCGTACGACGTGGTGGAGATCATCGAGGTGCCGGGCATGGGCAAGCGTCTCGCCGAGCAGGCGTGCCTCGACATGGGCATCAAGAGCCAGAACGACACGCAGAAGCTGGAGGAGGCCAAGGAGCTTGTCTACAAGAAGGGCTTCTACGAGGGCGTCATGCTGGTGGGCTCCCAGGCGGGCAAGCGCGTGAGGGATCGCGGCTCCGCGTCACGCGTAGGTGGAGGAGGCGAAGCCGATCGTGCAGCAGGAGATGATCGACGCGGGCAGCGCCTTCCTGTACTACGAGCCGAACGGCCTGGTGATCAGCCGCTCGGGCGACGAGTGCGTGGTGACGTTCAGCGACCAGTGGTACCTGACGTACGGCGAGAAGGACTGGCAGCCGATCATCCGCGACTACATCCACAACAAGCTGGAGACCTACAACCCCAAGACCAAGATCGCGCTGGAGAACAGCTGCGACTGGCTCAGCAGCTGGGCGTGCTCGCGCCAGTTCGGTCTGGGCACGCGCGTAGGCGTCGGGGCAGGAAGTGAGTTGTAGCTGCCGTGGGACCCCCAGTTCCTGATCGAGTCGCTGTCGGACTCGACCATCTACATGGCGTACTACACCATCGCGCACCTGCTGCAGGGCGACCTCTTCGGCGAGAAGGTGGGTCCGCTGGGCATCAAGGCGGAGCTGCTGACGCCCGAGGTGTTCGACTACATCTACTGCGACGGAGTGAGTGCGGCGGAGGCGTGTGACGAGCAGGCGTACCCCGCGGACTGCGGCATCGAGCAGGAGAAGCTGGACAAGCTGAGACACGAGTTCCTGTACTGGTACCCGTACGACGTGCGCGTGAGCGGCAAGGACCTGATCAAGAACCACCTGATGATGTCGCTGTACAACCACCAGGCGATCTGGCCCGACATGAGCAAGATGCCGCGCTCCTACTTCTGCAACGGCCACATCCAGCTCAACAACGAGAAGATGTCGAAGAGCACCGGCAACTTCCTCACCATCGACGACGCCATCAAGCAGTTCGGCGCCGACGCCACGCGCTTCGCCTGCGCCGACGCCGGTGACGGTCTCGACGACGCCAACTTCGCCATCGCCACCGCCAACGCGGCCATTCTGTCGCTGACGACGGAGGAGGACTTCATCAAGTCGGTGGTGAGCGGCGAGCTGGCGACCTCCGAGCGTCCCGAGGAGCAGTACCACTTCTTCGTGGGCGAGCGGGTGTGTGGTCACGCGTAGGACAAGAACTTCATGAACGAGATGAACGACTGCGTGGTGCGCTGCGACCAGGCGTACAAGGAGATGCGCTTCCGCGACGCGCTGCAAATCGGGTAGGGGTGGAGCGTGGAGGTGAGCGTTAGTTTCTACGAGATGCAGGGCATCCGCAACGCGTACCGCGACGCGTGCGCGAAGATGGGCGTGGCGATGGAGAAGCCGCTGCTGCTGCGCTTCACGGAGCTGGAGGTGGTGATGCTGGCGCCCATCGTGCCGCACTTCGCCGACAACGTGTGGAGAACGCTGCTGCACAAGACGGAGTCCATCTGGAAGGGCACTTGGCCCGTGGTGAAGCCGGTCGACGCCGTGCTGTCGCGCTCGTACGACTTCTTCAACAAGAACGAGCGAAACCTGCGCGACACGGTGAACAAGAAGCCGAAGAAGCTGCCCGCCAACTGGCACCGTCCGAACAAGGTGTACGTGTAGGGAGTGAGAGCGGAGTGTGAGTGTAGCTACTGCGCGCGCGAGTACCACCCGTGGCAGCAGTTCGCCCTGCGCATTCTCCAGGAGAACTACAACGCGGAGACGAAGGCGCTGCCCGCGAACATCATCGCGATCGTGAAGGAGAAGGTGGGTGCGTCGGAGGGTGAGGGCGGTGAGGCGGAGTGAGGCGTAGAGTACAAGAAGCAGATGAAGGACATCCTCGCCTTCGTGTCGTTCACCGTGAAGACCGACTTCCCGCAGATGGGCGAGGACGCGTTCGCGTTGGGTAGGCGTGTGGGGACGGAGTGAGGGACAGAGATGCCGTTCGACGAGAAGCAGGTGATGGAGTCGTGCGCCACCTTCATCAAGAAGGACTGCCAGCTGGACGACGTGCAGGTGTTCCACGCGGAAGACGAAACCATATCCTTTCTTGAGTGGGACGGGGATTCCTTCATTCGGCACGTGCCCGACCCGATGAACCGCAAGAAGGAGGCGAAGCCCGGAAAGCCCGCGTACTGTGCGTACTACGAGGAGTAGAGAGTGGTGTGTTTGTTGGAGATGCGTCTTTCTGTTTCGTATGGCTCTTTCAAGAGCGGTTTTCTAAAGCTCCTTTCAACAGCACATGTACTCTTTCCAAGAAACAAACACAATGCCTGTGATGATGATGGGAATGCTCATGCCGCCTCTTGTGCGCCGAGTCGCTTCGGGACCGATCCGTTTCGCGCTTTCGTGATGTTAGGACCCCCTTCTCACTCTGTCCTTTTGGCAGCGTATGGAGAAGGGAAGGTGTGTGCTCCTGCATCTACTCATCACGCTCATCTCCCAACTCCACCATGTATTTGGCTCTTTCCATGTATTCCTTTGCATTTGGCGTTTCCGGATTGATTCGCAGTGCCATTTCAAAACAAGCGATGCCCTCCTTCAGTTTCCCAAGGCGAACAAATCTACGCGTTTATCACGATGTGGAACGAGTACGCCGCACCTCGTGCCGTGTAGGCATCTGCAAAAGTGGGGACCAACTCAATGGCTTCCGTGTAACAGCGCAACGCCTCATTGAACTTGCCCTCCTTTGCGAACCCCACACCTCTCTCGAGTCGCTGCTCCGCCCACTCTTGATTCTGCGCACGGCGCATCGCTTCATACCCTTGTGATTCGGGGAAAGACAGATCGAAGGCGAGGGAGGCATACTCATTGATATCGTAGGACAGCACCATGTTGTGCACCGCATAGGGATTCGTGTAGTTCCTATCTTGACTCAGACACTCGTTGTATCTACACATGAGCCTTTTCATTCGTTAAAACCGTTTCTCGTCTCTTGTACCTCTGGAATCAAACTCACTGAGTTCCGGAATCCGTGCAAAACTCCAATTCGCCACATCTTCCTTCCTTAGATCCCTCAGAAGAGGGGAAACGTTACTATTCACATCACCTGCACGAACACTATACTACGAATGCCGTCGGTTCTCATCAAAGCCGCCTTCCTCTGAAACACCCACACGATTTAGCATCTGCTTGAGTTTACCGGAAGATTTCAGTTTGTCAATGTGCTCATGAATTGGGAGAAGAGTGGTGATTCCTTGGTCGGCATGGGTTATAGGATTTGTATCGCCCATTAGAGGGGGAGGGGAGTTGAAATGGGTGGTTAGAGAAGAAAGGACAGGAGGAGAGTGGAATGAACCTCCATCACTGAGACGGAGGTGACACTCGCGTTGTATATCACAAGGTCATTCTCCACCTTCTTCTAATACCCTTCCATCTGCCCCTCTAACACAACACCGATTATCACCTCCCACGTTGTACTGACTCGAATTCAACAAACACACACACTATACTATACAACGCTGACAACAACAACTCATTCCTGCTCAATCATACACACCACGTTCTTCCCTCTCGCCTTCTCAATAATCGATCTTGGCATGACCATTCCTGCACATTCCTTACACTCGATTCGTTTCAATCGTGACGATGGGCTCCTTTCCCGGAACAACCGTTCTCGCCGTGTTGTAGATATTGTACAACAGGCCCGAAGAGCTTGAGAGATTGCCCATGTGTTTTGAGCCTACTCCGTGAATACTCGCTTCACGCCTCTACCAATCGTTGCAATTACAGATCCCTCTGGATCAATGAGGATGGCGCACGGAGAACTCATTTCCTGGAGACTTGGGGAGATTTGTGACGAACAAACCCATCGTAACCCAAACCACATAAAAGAATCGCTCAGTGCTTCATTCTCTCTTCCGCCTCCTTCATCTCCTTCTCGTGCTCTCTCTTGCCCACCTCCAGCGCCTGCTTGAACTACGCCTCACCCCTCCCTTCATTCCTCACCATATTCGACAAGTCCTTGTTCGTGGGCGCCAGCTCGCACCCAGCGTAGAACGCCGTCGCAGCGTCCACGTACAGGCCCTGCTTGAAGTACGCCATGCCCAGACGGTAGTGCGCCTTCGCCCACTTCGGGTTCAGCTCCACCGCCTTCTTCGCGTCCTTCTCCGCCTCCTTGAACATCTCCAGCTCCATGAACGCAGCGCTGCGGTTCCCGTACAGTCTGCCCCTCAGCACCGCTCCCAGCACCTACCCCTCGTCATTCGGGTCGATGGCGATCGCCGCCGAGAAGTACTCGATCGCCTGCTGGTAGTCCTTCGCGGCGAACGACGCACGGCCCTCCTCGCGCTTCTTGTCGCACAGCTTCCGCTGAGCGTGAGTGAGCTGCGTCACGGGCTTCTCTGCCTCCGGTTTCTCCGCCTCGAACTGCTTCTGGATGGCGGCCATCACCGTCTTCACGTCCTTGCCCTTGAACTCCTCCGTCAGGTCGATCAGCAGCTTCACGATCTCCTCGCTCTTTCCCTCCACGGCGAAGTGGATCGGCTTCAGCTTGTTCTGGGTGGTGGCGCTGTTCGCCAGTGCCTCGGCTTGCGGGAGCGCCAGGAACGCCTTCACCGACTCGACGTGCTTTCCCTCCACGGCAATGTGGAGAGGAGTGATGTTGTCGTCCAGGGCGATCTGAGCGTGAGGACGGATGGTCTGATTCTACGGAGGGATCCGCGTGGAACTCGAGCAGCAGCTTGATCATCGAGGCATCGGTTCCAGCGGCAGCGAGAATGAGGGGCGTGATGTGGTGCTTGTTCATCGCGTTCACGTCCGCGTTCTTCTCGAGGAGCTTGCGAGCCACATCCACACGATGCTCGCCCACAGCCCAATGAAGGGGCGTGCCTACCTCGGAATCCTTCCCCGCACCGATGTCAGCTCCGTTGCCGAGAAGGAAGTCGATGATCTCCATATCGCTCTTGCCGCAGGCAATCTGGATAGGAGAACGACCGTTGTGGACCGCATTAATCTGAGCGCCCTTGGAAACCAGGAACTTGACCGACTCCAGTTGGTTGCCCATGCACGCGTAAGTGAGAGGCGTGTCTCCATTCTCATCCACGTACTCGAGCTAGTCGTCACGCTTCCCCACCGATTCGTACGCACTCCGGAACCTCGGAGAGAATCCACTCGCAAATGTCGTTGAACCCGCGGTTGGCAGCGAAATGGATAGAGAAGTGGCCTTCTCCGTCCTTGAATTCGGTCAGAATGCTCTTTACAGAGGAAACCTTCTTCTGCAGCACGAAGAGCGTGGCCAACGCCTTCACATTGCGAATCTTGCCCTCTATGGCGATGAGGAATGCACTCCACTTCGTACCCGTGATCGTCTTAAACCACTGAATCAGCGTCTTCTGCTCCTGGCTGTAAATGGCCTTCTTGTCCTCGTTCGACTACCGCGTTAGGGTGCATTCTGCGCAGCATACCATCTTCTTTTCCATGGCGTATTCCTTGTTGGTTTGGGGAACAAATCTGTGTGAGTGGTTTTCCGTGCTGGAGCGTGCATTGGGTTTGCACGTGCTGTCCCTCCTATGTGCGGCTCCTCTTAGATCAAAATGACTCTTGATACCCTGTGGATGAATGGTGCGTGACCTTCACTACTCCACACCCTCCTATGTACAACCCAAAGGATTAACACTGCTTTAAACGTGATCCCAGCGAGAAATGGAGTTCTGGTTGAAGCGGGCCGAATAAAACAATTGGGTATTATCATCATCCTTCTTTCCACCATTAGAATATCACATAGGAATGGCTGCTGCTAAGCGTGGTACGGCTTTTTGAACCTGGTCGTGGTCTAATGCGTAGGACGTGGTGGTGCTGCTGGAAACAAGTTCAGAATGAGTCTTGGTCTTCCCGTCGGTGCCGTGATCAACTGTGCCGATAACACTGGTGCTAAGAACTTGTACGTCATTTCCGTCACTCGTTGGGGTGCTCGTCTCAACAGACTCCCTGCTTGCTGTAGGCGTTGTGTTGGCGGTTTCTAAGCATCAGGCCCTGGTGACATGTTCATGGCCTCCGTGAAGAAGGGTAAGCCCGAGCTTCGCAAGAAGGGTAGGCATCGTTTGGTGCATGTGAGCGTGTAGTCATGCCCGCCATCGTGGTGAGACAGAGAAAGAGCTGGAGAAGAAAGAACGGCGTGTTCCTCTACTTCGAGGGTAGGCTTTGGAGAGATGGGCTGAGAGGCAGATAACGCTGGTGTGATCGTGAACCCCAAGGGAGAGATGAAGGGATCCGGTATCACTGGACCTGTCGCGAAGGAGGCTGCCGATCTTTGGCCCAAGATCGCTTCTTCCGCCAGCTCCATCTGGTAAACCTCAAGATATAATGTCCACATTGACAAGCTATTTGAGTGATTGTGTATTGTTTGTTTCAGCACGGAATGGAAAGCTGGTGGTGCGCTGTCGCTCATGTTCACGAAATAGGCCCACTCGCAAGAAGAGGGAATCGGAGGATGGGAAACGGGAAGCGTCACAAGCGCCATATGGCCAGTTTCCGTTGCCAAAGAGTTACAAACGGTAGGGTCAGAAGGAATAGGATGAGTAGCCTAGACCAAAGCAGGATTTCATCAATACTCTCAGTCTTGCGCCAAATCCCAATACGAGTTTCTCTGTTGAACTGGACTCATGGATTAGAACCGAATGTGAATCCCAACGTGGTGAAACAAGAGACTTCATCCGCTCTCCTTACTCAAGTCCCCACGTTTTCCCCTCATATGAAGTTCGTAAGCACTGTATTGCATCGTCGATCTAGTAGAAATCGAAATCGTCTTCGCTGCTCCGAAGCACCGATTCGTTTCTTTCTTCCTTGGTTTTGCTTGTGGAATTGCATAAGGGGTAGAAGGTGGATTCGACGGTGAGAAAAGTGTTTCACGAGAGGGTTCTTCCCCAGCCCATCGAGAAGCCTCTTCCTGAACTCCCTCTTCCTGTTGCACCCCTCGCTGAAGAGGAAAGCGTTGCTGTCACGGATCCCAAGCCGCTCTCCTATCAGCCGAATTACGTGCGTCTGAATCTGAAACGCCACCTGAACGTGAAGCACCCAGTGCACCGACGAGCGAAGCGGGAAGACTCTACCGCGAAGGATGAAGAGAGGGTGTCGTCGCAGCAGCAATTGCAGAATAGCGGGAGTGGACCGGGGTTGTTGGAGGAGGAAGTGTTCGATGTGTTGGCGGTGTCTGTGAAGAGTCCGGAGAAGGCTTCTTCTGAGGTGGCGCCGTCAAAGCCTTCAAAGATTACTCCTCCTTCTCAACCTGCTCTTTCACAAGCAACACCTTCTTCACAACCTGATCCTCCTTCACAGGCAACTCCTTCACAGACTACTCCATTAACAACGCCTCTCACCCCCCAAAGCAACGGTACGCTTCCCAACCACCCCTCACCCACAGCCCCTCTCTGCAATCACGGCATTCCCGCCGTTCTACGTACAGTGAAGAAGGCAGGGAAGAACCACGGACGCGAGTTCTACTGCTGCTGCCACGAGTACAGCCGGTCCTGTGGGTTCTTCCTCTGGAAGGACTGCAACCGCAGCGACGTGATCAGCATGATCAAGGAGATGCCGACTCCGAAGGCGACGAGTGCGAAGGAGCAGTTCGAAGAGTACTGGCAGGAGGAGCTGGAGAACCGTTCTGTAGACGACGGAGAGAGGCGTGAGGAGTAGCTGGACGACATCAAGGCACTCATGAAGATGATCCACTGCCCGGCGAAAGGAACGAAGAAGGAGTGCATCGCCAAACTCGTGGAACAGTCCCTCCAACGGCGCGACAGCGTGGAGCAGGCGCGCGAGGCGATTCAGCGCCAGCCCGATGACGCGTACGACGCGATCAGCGACATCGCGCAGAGCGTGTTCGGCATCGAGTCCATCCACCAGCAGCAACTCTCCGTGATCGAAGCGGTGCTGAGACGGCAGGACACGGTCGCTTCCCTCCTCTCCTCTCATCGCTAGGTGCTCATCTCGCCCACGGGCTCCGGCAAGTCGCTCACCTACCAGCTGCCGTCACTCCTTCTCGACGGAGTCACTCTCGTCGTCTCCCCGCTCATCTCGCTCATGCAGGACCAGAGCAAGCAGCTTCCCACACTCCTGCCTTCCGTCGTTCTCTCTGGCGTGATCGAGCCGCAGCGACTCGTGCGCACGGTCCAGCTGATCACGAGCGGCGTCGTCAAAGTGATCTTCATCTCTCCAGAGAAGCTGTTCTCCTCCTTCTTCCGCCGCCTCCTCTTCTCCTCCAACCTGGCGGAGCGCGTTCGCCTGCTGGTCGTCGACGAGGCGCACTGCATCAGCAGCTGGTCCTTCAACTTCCGCGTGGACTACCTGCGACTGTATCGCATGGTGAAGATGATCCGCGAGTCCTCCGCCACGCCCTGCACGCTGCTGTGTCTGACGGCCACGGGAGGTGTCGGCGTGAAGCGCGACATCTGCAGGCAGCTCCACATTCCCGAAGAGGCTGTGATCGACACGGGCTGGTACCGCAAGGAGCTGCAGCTGTGCAGTCTCGCCGCCTCGCAGCCGCACATCTGTCAGCAGTAGCGACTGGGTTGGGGAGTGAGCGCTAGGCTGCTGGTTCGATTCCTGAAGTCGTCGTACTTTTCCGCCAACCCCTCCAAGAAGCAGAACGTCGTCGTCTTCGTGCCCTTCCGCCACGACACCCAGGCGCTCTGCGACCTGCTCCAGAGCCACAACATCGACGTGGGTGCTCGCTCCGTGTCTCAGGCGTAGGCTTCAGCGTACCACGGCGGTCTGGACTCGAGCCTGCGGAAGAGGAGCCTTCGCACCTTCGCGCACGCCACGGGCTCCGTTCATGTCATCGTCGCCACCTCGGCGTTCGGACTGGGCGTGAACCTGAAGTCGATTTGCGTGGGCGAGAGCGCGTGGGGTGACGCGTAGTGCGTGGTGCACCTGTACGCGATCCGCTCGATCCAGGCGTACGTGCAGGAGATCGGTCGGTATCGCGGGTCGGAGGCGGGCGCCATGTGTCTGTCGGTTCTGACGGACTCGTACGTGATGCAGCTGTACTCGTCGTGCTTCACCAACTACGCTACGGAGAGGACGATTCGCGCCTTTCTTCAGTACGTGATGGACACGGAAACGACGGGCAACTTCATCTCGTTCCGCTGGGCAGAGCAGCACTTCGACCTCGCCGAGTCGATTCAGCGCACGCTGCTGATTCTTCTCGAGAGTCGCGGCGTGCTCTCCATCGACTCGGAGTTCTTCAACCACTTCACCGTCACGCCGTACTCCCACGACACGGTGTCCGTTCCATTACCGTCTCACTCGTAGCTCATGAGAACCAACCCGTTCTACGCCTCTCTGGTGACCTACTCCAACACCTACGATGTGAACCAGAGTAGAGGAAGCGTGGAGAGGTGAAGAGTAGACGTGTTCGAGGCGGACATCATGGGCTTCGCGCGATACAGCAAGCAGTCCCTGCAGGCGGTGAGGAGCCAGCTGCGGCAGTTGGAGACGCGGCACGACATCATCGTGAAGACGAGCGAGCTGTGTCTGGAGTACACGCTGTGCGAGCCGGCGAGCGAGGAGGCGGTGCAGGAGATCGTCGCGAGTGTTGTGGTGCGGCAGCGAGTGGGGCAAGGCGAGAAGAGTGAGTTGTAGGAGGAGGTGGAGGAGTTGAAGCGAGTGTTCTTCTTGACGCACGTGCTGCAGCTGCACGGCGAGAAGGACGACGACGAGGCCTCGCAGCTGATGTTGAAGATGATCGACGCCAACTACAAGCGAGAAGACGCGATGATGCAGAAGATGGCGGGACTGGAGAGGAAGAGTGGTTGTGTGAGTAGCAGGTGACGCATAGACGCCGTGTTCCAATCTCTACTGGACGTGTACTTCCGGAATAGCCAGAATCTGAGGATCTCCATCGACAAGGACGAGAAGTGCACCATGCGTTTGGAGCCCACTGAAGAAGTTGAGGAGAGTAGTACTGTGAATGGGGAGTGAGCATTAGTCGTGAAGGAGAATGCGGAACTGATGCCCACCGTCTATTGGCCGATTCAGCACGTAACGGAGTCTGCGCTGAATCGCATCAACCGAAGTGCGGCAGTAGATGCGCTGTTGCTCGTGAAGAGTAGATGCTTCTCCGCGACGATCGAATCGTGCTCAGAACGGTCAGCGGAGCGACGTTCGCAAAGATTTGGGTATGCGATTCTGAGTTGGAGTCACTCCTAGCACGGCGTGTCAACGCCTCTGTATCCGTCCGACATATGGTCCATTTCGGAGCACTGGAAGCTGTTTGCTCAGGTATGTGCGGTTGCTCGCGTGAAGGGTAGTACGATTTCGATGAGCTGTGCAAAGTGGGGGATGAGGCGATTTCGGCAGCGTACCCAAACGGCACACAGTAGCTGCTTTCTGTCTGTTTGTTTTATCAAGAGAAGGGTATTGGTGCGCAGTTGGTGCGACCAATCGCCAGCCTCTGTAACCACCCACCTCCAAGTGGCTTGGGAACGCCAATACTAGGAGAGAAGACCAACATTGTAGGACGGTTGTGATGGGTTCGTGACGGCGTAGACGAATATGCATATTTTCGTTGAAACTCTTACTGGTATGGGATTGTTGGCTGTCGCGTGTAATCGCGTAGGAAAGACTGCTTTTGCTGTCGAGTCCACCTCCACCGTCGAGGAGGTCAAGTCCATGATCGAGAAGAAGGAGGGAGTGGCTGTTGATGCTCAGCGTCTGGTTTTCTGCGGAAAGCAGATGGAGGATTGCAGCACCCTTGCTGAGTGCAACGTGCAGGAGGAGTCCACGCTCAGCCTGACCCTCCGTCTGATTGGTGGTGGCAAGGTCCACGGTTCTCTGACCCGTGCCGGTAAGGTGAAGAACCAGACCCCCAAGGTCGAGAAGCAGGAGAAGGGAAAGTCCCACGTGGGTCGTGCCAAGGTCGTCCTCCCCTTTGTGTTTCTCATGGGTAGAAGCGAGAGATCTACAACAGAAGATATGTGAACGTTGTCCTTGCTCCCGGTGCCAAGAGACAGTCTCCGAACAGCTTCGCTTCTCGCCAGGCTCGTGCTGAGGCTGCTGCCGCCAAGAAGGAGTAATCGCAATTGGACGAAGTGCGTAATTGATTGGAATCTCCATTGTTCTGTTTGTTTTCGAGAGGGGGATGGAAACGCCTTCATCCGAGTCGGAGAGCGACTGCATCGACGACACCGGGTGCGAGGAACTGATGAAGGACACGTACTGGGACATCAACTACCTGCAGCGCATGGAAGCGGACGACGCGTACGAAGACGCGGAGGAGGAGCAGGCGGAAAACGAAGATGTCCCAACGGCGCGCTCCATACAGCGATTCATATACAAAGAGGAGAATGACGACGGAGAAGTGATAAACGAGTACTACACAGAGCCGCAGAGTGACAGCGAGGGAAGTGAGTCGAGCAGTAGTGAAGTGGAGTCCGTTTCTTTGTGATTTGTGATGTCGTAGGTCCGAGGAGGAGGTGGAGGAATTGACAGACAAAGAGAAGAAGGAGCTGGAGAAGCTGCGTTTGGATCGCGTTCTTTGGTTGAGCAGTAGAGAGCATGGGCATCAACGTCGAGAGAGATGAGCTGTATGACCCGAAATTGGACGAAAGGAACGAGGAGTGGACAGTGGACAGTCATTGTGGTTGCGACGATGTGGACTCACGCTGCAGATAGCCACAAGAAGAGGAGCAAGACGGACGCGATATTGTGCTGTCCCAGCTGCTTTACAACGATCTGCTACAAGTGTTCCCGGTAGTGTTTCTTTTGTGCGTTGAATGGGTAGCGTCAGTGACGGCGTGTTTCAGAAGGTCGAGCGAGTGGACGAGCGGGAGAGTGACGTCGTTTACAAGGCGTCGAAGGTGTTCAACACGCTCGTTCTGTTCGACCAGGTAGTGAGGGGGGATGTGAAAGGCACTGGCGACAAGGACACTCCGGTTGGGTATCCGCTCGTGTGTGGTGTATGCGGCAATGAGATCGGCTTCCAGCGCGGCAACACCTACTACTTGATGAACATGATCGAAGAGGACGGATACTGCTGCCGTGTTTGTTCAACAAGAACGCTATCGACGACCCTTCTTCTTTCCGCCCTTCTTTCCTTTCCTCTTCTTCGTCTTCTTCGCCGCCTGCTCGCGAATCTTTCTCATCTCGCGGTCACTCAGCCTACAGTGAATCACGCCTCTTCGTCCCACTTGACGTTCTCGAGCAGTTTCTCTTCCTCCTCGTTCAGCTCCTCCTCCTGCTCCTCGATTTCCTTCTCCGGGTCGTTGTCGTCCTTCAGCAGATCTTCGTCGGGGACGTCGTTGACCACTCCGTCTTCATCGCCGGAATACTCAACCGTCACGGTGACCTCGTCCGTGCCGAACATGTTCTTCGAGAAGTCGTCCTTCATGTGCTCTTCGGTAGATTCTACGCGTCCAGTGAAGCAACAGCGCCTACTCGGAGTGCTCTTACTCGCGTGTGTATCCATCAGTCCCAGCTCCTTTTCTCGCCTTAGGAGGTTTCGTTTCCTCTGCGATGAAGACTCTTCCTCACACCTACGGCAATACGCTCCATCATGTGCTCCTTCTTCTCGTTCAGCATCTTCTTTGTCAGGTAGTCCACCTTTCGCTGCTGTTTGCGGTTGTGAAAACCCAGCAGGAAGTTCCTACGCGTCATTGCGGGACCGCAATCACTGCCTTCGCTCCTCCTCGTTGTACTCTGCACGCGTGCCCTCTTTCTTCCCCATCCAAAGCGATACTGTGAAGAACGACGGATTGCCGAAATCGGCTCTCTTTCCGGAATTCGTTCAACAAACACTCCTATTCAGCTAAGTATTCACCGTCCCACAAGTCCTTCCAGTCCTGAGGACTAGGAACCAGGAACGACCTCTTCGCAAAGCGGAAGCCCTTGTCGATCGCCTTGATCTCGCTCATCTCCTCCTCGCTCAGCTCGAAGTCATATATGCTGCAGTTCTCCTTGATGCGTTCTTCGTGAGAAGACTTGGGGATGCAGATGGTGCCTCTCTGCACAGCCCAGCGAATCACAATCTGGGCAGGCGTCTTGTGGTACTTCTCCGCAATGCGCTTGATCACAGGATCCTCCATGGGACCGGGGTTCGTCGAGGAGCGCGTCTTGACAGAGCCGCCAAGAGGATAGAACGCCATCAGGTAGATGCCGGCCGCGTCGCAAATGGCCTTCGTCTCCCACTGCTGCAGGTAGGGGTGCAGCTCCACCTGGTTCACAGCGGGCTTTATGGTACAGAAGGAAAGCATGTCCTTAATGCGCTTTCCAGAGAAGTTGGAGACACCGATGGAGTGAAGAAGTCCCGCGCGGCACAGCTCCTCCATCTTGCCCCACGTCTGCTTCAGGTTGTCAATGTTGTAGCCGAGACGGTACTTGGGATCGTCCTCGGGAATCAGGGGACGGTCGAAGAAGTATCCCTTGCGTCTCTTCTCGTCCAGATCCTTGGGAAGGCTCATCAGCACAGACTGGTGAACGAGGAACAGATCGATGTAGTCCAGCTGCAGCTCCTCGAGGCAGATCTTCACGCTCTTCTCCACGTCTTCGGGCTTCCACTCCGTCAGCCACAGCTTCGTCGTGATGAACAGCTCCTCTCTCTTCACGATGCCCTCGTCGATGCACTTCTTGATCGCATTGCCCACGGCCTTCTGATTGGCGTAGGCAACAGCCGTATCAATGAGACGGTAGCCGTCCTTGATTGCTGCAATCACGGCATTCTCGCATTCCTTGTCCGGAGCCAGGTAGGTTCTAGAAATCACAACGCTAGTCAGCAGGATACCCAAGACCCAGGAGGGGCATCATATATCCAGAGTTAAGCTTCACACAAGAACCGATCTTCAACATAACAAAAGAATGAATTCAATTGCTGAGAAGCACTGTTAGGATCGGGAAATTTCCCGGAAACCTCCCCTCTTTCCATTGCCTAACACTCCTCCCGATCCCTCTTGAAAGGGGTCCCAACGAAAGAGAGATGGGTGGTGAAGTAGTATGCGTAGTTGGAAACGGGGTCGCTCATCGACAGATTCTTGGGCGATTGCAGTGTGCAAATACCTCTACTCTCCATGAAGCAGATTATGGAGTCACTGTGGCACCGTACTATGCAACCAATCCCACCCTCTCCCTTAACCACCTGTTTGATTTGCAATGAGATGTGCTCATTCCAACATACACAACCCCACCTTCCAATCGAAGAATACGCACTCATCACTTCCCTCCCTCTTTCTTCCATTCCTGCTCCATACTAAGCACAGGTCACACCCGCACCACACCTCGTATCGAAAAGACCCCTTCTCGAACGGGAGTTTCTTCCATGTTCTAAAGAACTCCATTCTCATAAAGGATTATTCATCATGGCTAAGCATCATCCCGATTTGGTTATGTGCCGAAAGCTTCCTGGTACTGGTAGGAACGAGCGAAGATGACTGACTTGTAGCGATTGGCCGTTTGTGTGAGAAATGTGAGTCTTCGAGACAGTGGGGTGACATCGTAGGCGATGGCAAGTGCGTGATTTGCGATACGTATGTCCGACCCTGCACACTGGTTCATATTTGCGACGAATGCAACTACGGATCTTACCAGGGTCGTTGCGTGATTTGTGGAGGTCCCGGTGTTTCGGATGCGTATTACTGCAAGGAGTGCACGGTGATGCAGAAGGACGTAAGGGTTGGTTAGGTGGTGTGTAATGTGTAGAGAGATGGTACTTCGTTCTGGAAAAGGGTTCATGTTTAGGTTGTCCCAAGATTGTGAATATAGGTACAGCGAAAACGGATATGTTCTACGAACAAAAGAAATACGGCTTTAAGAAGAGATAGTTTGTACCATGTAGTGTTGTTTGTTCTACTCCCTGTTGGCTGGCATCATCCTATTTACGACCGCAAATCTGCTTCATAGAAGAAACGGTTGCGCGACAGGTCGTGCAGCCCACTATTTCAATAGACAAGAGAGTTATAGCCATGAATTCGAGGGGAATCGCTATAGCTTTTTTCTTCGTTCTATTGGGCGCCTTCGTAGCGCTCTGCTTGGGAGGAATGGGAGTCATCCGTTTTCCGGCTAACAGATCGGTGGCCGCGTTCAGCTCCGTGAGAGAGCCCGTAATCAATCCAAATGTGGGGCAGTGGAGCCACTCTCATTCCTAGGAGAAGTTCGACTTCACCGTCATTTCCCAGTCGAGGTAAGGGAGGAGGGGAATCGTAACGCCTAGCTTTGAGCGAGTGTACTTCCTTCCCTTCTGGTTGGAGCGCTGGCAAGGGTTATCCTCTTTCTCTTGACTTGAGCGCGTAGTCCTCTCTCGATCGCGTTCTTTCTGTACGGCGACGGAGCGGCCGTGTATCAGAGCGTCATACGGGATATGGTGGTTCCGTCTCGCCTGAATATCATTGCCCACTTCAGCGAGAGTGCAGAGCCCTACCCCATCAACATGCTCCGCAACATCGCCATCGACGGCGTGCAGACGTCGCACTTCTGGCTCGCGGATATGGACATGTGGCCGGCCGGTTTCGTCTTCCGCTGTTTCTCACGCGTAGTGGATCTCTACGAGACGCTCATCTCCCTGCCGCGAGAGTTTTTGCAGCGAGATGACACGGCGACCATCGTCCCCTCGTTCGAGTACGTGCTGCCCAAGGATGTGGAGTGCACCACGTTCACGGGCTGCATCAACAAGTGTGCGTCAGTGTGTTGTATAATTTGTCTAGCGTGAAGGACAAGCTACCGAATCGAAAGCCGGACGTGCTCCGTTGCATCGCGGACCATTCGTGCAATCGCTTCAGAGTGAAGTCCCGCACCCACGTTCCTGTGTGTCCTTCTGCTGATTCCTAGTCCTACCACTTCGACGAGTGGTACACGCTTCCCGAAACCACCTACGTGACTCCGTTGGGCTGCATGGAGAACGACATCCAGGAGCCGTACATTTTCGTGAAGCGCTCCACGAAGCTGCCCCGATTCGACGAGCGTTTCGTGAATTACGGAAAGAACAAGGTCCAGTGGATCATCCACCTGCGCCTGCTCGGCTACAAGTACTACGTTCTTTCCCAGAGCTTCGCCGTCGACGTGCCGCACCCCAAGTAGGCGGTAAAGCATCGCGTCAAGTGTAGGTCGAAGATCGCGAACGACTGGTTTGCCGAGGGCTCCTCCACTAAGTGGCGAACCCGAATGCACATTTTGGTGGATGCTTTTCAGGAGGATGTGGAGAGGAACTCGTTTGGAGTGAACATCCAAACCCCCTTGTGTTACCGTATGTAGTGTCTTGAATGTGCTGCTCCTTGTTGAAAACGCCTCGGGTTGGTCGATGAAACTCCCTCACCACTCGTTCCCTGCTCCATTATTCCCAAGCGAACACAAGAATGGTCTTCAAGCCCAACTACGGAAAGAAATCCGGATTCGTAGACGCGTTGGCGAGGGTGTAATCGCTAGGGAAATGCAAACACAGAGGTGAAGGACGGAGAGGAAAAGAAGGTGAAGGCTTTCGCTCCTCGCAGACACACCTTCCGCAAGAACGAGCTCACCGAAGAGCAGAAGAACACCATCAGCATGGTGGACGTGCCCTCCATGGAGAACGCTCCCGGCATCATCCGCTACGACGTCGACAGCCTGCTGAAGATGCGCGACGCCAACACGGAGATGCCCGTGATGGAGGAGACGGACTGCGTGATTGGCTACGACAAGCTGAAGGAGTACATGGACGAGCACGAGGAGCTCATCGCCGAAAAGGAGCAGGTGATTCCTCCCCTCACGGAGTTCCAGACCGAGGTGCCCAACAACGTGCGCGTGGACTCCCGCGTGCGCGCCCTCCGCAACATCATGAACCAGTTCACATTGGATAACCCCGAGCTCATCACGGACATGCTCTACGCCAACGTGGAGGACTTCGTCGAGGAGCCGGCCGTGCTGAAGAGCGCCATCGAGTCGATGATCTGCAAGGCGTCGACGGACAACCTGTACTGCGACGCGTTCATCACCATTCTGAAGCTCGTCGTGGACCGCATGACGGAGAAGCACTCCCAGCTGTTCCGCGCGTGCCTGCTGGACTGCTGCCAGCAGCACTACGAGGAGAAGATGCCGGACTTCGCGGAGGAGAACGAGGCGAAGGCGATCTACCTGCACTCCAGAGAGGGCTTCTTCCACCTGCTGGGCGCGCTGTTCGTGAACGAGCTGATGTGCGAGGACCTGGTGCTGTACATCATCATCCAGCTGTCGCAGGGCTACCCGCAGGACGTGTTCGCCATCAAGTGCCTGCTGCAGGTGGTGCGCACCATCGGCTCCTTCATGGAGCGCGACACGAGCAACAAGCTCACCATCGACGAGATCTTCCGCAGCCTCCACCTGTGGCAGGAGGAGAAGCTGCTGCCCGAGGACGTCATCAACGCCATCCGCGCGCTGCGCGACCTCAAGGACGCCAAGTGGGTGGTGACGGTGGAGGTGGACAAGAACATGGAGTCCACCATCTCGTCCGAGTGGGAGAAGAGCGTCGCGGGTCGTCGCAACCGCTCGAAGAAGGACGACGCGGAGGAGGCGGAGGCGATCCGCGCCGCCAACGAGCTCAGCCTGTACTGCAAGAACCTGTGGCTGGACTACGTGCGCAACTTCGTGGTGGACGACGTGGCGGAGGAGGTGGCGAAGTTCGACGAGGAGCAGCAGAAGGTGTTCATTCACTGCGCCATCAAGAGCCTGCTGAACCACACGGAGGTGGAGCAGCGTCGCGTGGGCGTGCTGCTGCTCAACTTCCTGGAGAAGAAGGAGATCACGGACGCCACCTTCCTGGGCGGTCTGGAGCTGATCCTGGCGGACTACGCGAAGCTGCGCAAGAGCAACAAGCGCGCGCTGCTCGCCTTCCGCAACATGCTCTTCCCTCTCCTCCTCTCCGGAGACATGAAGGTGGAGCAGATCGTGGAGCTGTGGAAGAACAAGGACCACTACGACGGTCTCCTCGCCGAGCTGGTCTTCGACCTGATGAACTCGTGGAAGAACATCGACGGCGCTGCGGCGGAGAAGGCGATGAAGGACGCCAAGCTCACCATGGAGAACGTGTTCATCGGCGGTTGCCCTGCGCTGGTGGCGGAGAGAGTGCTGAAGAACAATAACATGGTTGTGAAGGAGGGTGAGGTGTACTTCGCTTAATTGAGGTTGTTGTGTTTGTTTGTGAGAAGTTGTTGTTTTTCTGGTGGTGTTGTGTTGTGTGGTGGTTGTGGTTGTTCGGTAATGGTGGTTGCCTAATCGGTAACGGTGGCTGTCCTGAAAGAAAGCTTTAACAAAGAGTCCGTAAAAGAACACTTATCGCTTAACCCACTGCTGAGGCTTTCTAGCCTTGGTATGACCCGGCTTCTTTCTCTCCACCTGTCTGGGATCGGCTGTGAGCAGTCCAGCTACCCCTCACCTCACCCACGCACTCCTACCCTTTGACAGCGCCACGGAGTACACGGGATCGTAGTGAGCCAGCGCCTTGGAAATCGCCATGCGCACCGCCTCGGACTGACCCGTCGTGCCTCCTCCATTCACCGTCGCGTCGATATCGAACTTCTGGAAGGTGAGCGTGATGGCGAGCGGCGCCAGCACCTGGTCGCGGTTGTTGCCCATGGGGAAGATCTCTCTCTCAGCCGCTCCCACCGCACTTACATCGATCAGCGACTTCCCGTTCACGCGAATCACGCCCGTGCCCTGGCGAATGAACGCGCGCGCCACCGCGTCCTTGCGCCTAACCGTCACTCGCAGTGAACAACCCCACTTGCCGCCGCCGTAGGCGATGCGCACGCCCTTCTTGTTCACGATGATGTTCTTCGTGATCTTGACGCCCTCGCGCTCCTTCTTCTCCTTCGGCGCGTCCTTCACGCTCTTGAACGGCCACACGCCGAACGTGTCCAGCTGCTCCTCGATCTCGTTGTTGCGCTGCTCGTCGTACACCACGCGCTTCTTCTTCTCCTTCTTCTCAGTCGAGTTCTCAGTGGAGTTCTCCGTTGACTTCTCCGTTTTCTCTTCAGCGGGCTTTTCAGTTGCCTTTTCAGTCGAGTTCTCTTCAACCGGCTTCTCAGCAGCCTTCTCCGCCTCCTTCTCGTCCAGCTCGTTCAACTAGCCATCAGGGGGCACCCCAACGATTACGATCCACGTCGGAATCGGGTACTGCAACACGTCTTCTTCGTTCTCCGCGGATTTGATGATCGTGTTGTTCTTCGTCATGTCCTCGCGCTTCTCCCTCAGACCCAGCAGCGACGTGTCGGTCGGAATGGGGCGGAACGTGCCCTTGATCATCTCTTCCTGCAGGCGAGCGATGAACTCCTTCTTGACGATGGGGAGAAGACCGTTCTTCGAGACTACCGATGAGGCGGTATATATGTGAACTACAGTAGTTCGCCGGAAGGGCGTCGTTCATCGACATAAAGAGCTGCTTGAAGTCGGGATCCATCATGATGGTCGCAAACTAGGGGTGAACGCGCGATTCAGTATGGACGTCGTAGACCAACTGCTTCTGGTCCTTTTCTGACTTCACCTCCTCGGAAATGGAGGACAGCAGGTTTTGCAACAATTCTTTATCCTGGATGTGATAAGGACGCTACAACACCCACAACAACTTCATCCTTCTTATCTGCAGGGGCTTCTGGGGTGGAATCGGCGTTCACCTCTACGACTCACACAAGAAAAGCGCACGTTACGCGAAACCGCTTCGTTTGAAACAGGCGCTGAACCATCAGTCGTGGGAGTTGCCGGAGGCTGTGATACGGGCATCTCTGTTTCACCTACACGTGAGACCGACGCGGAGAATGAAGTACCGATGCTCGAGTGAACGGCATCGTCAGCTCCAGATTCTATCTATCAGTTGGAGAGAACACGCGCAAACCCGTCGCTTCGGAAAACAATCGAATCGGACGGAACAACGACCTCGGTGCTCCACTGTGGATCATGCTACTACTTAGAAGAGGCAAGGAAACTCGATACCGTGTCGAGGACGCCAGACAGCTTATTCCTCTTGCCACCAGAACTCTTGATAACATTGAAGCAAGAATACCCAATTAGAGGAGCCACAATGCAGTGGAATGGAGTGCTGGAGAGGAAGGAATGCTAGCCCCCAGTGCGATGAAATAACCGTTCTCCCCGGCTAGCGACAGAACAGGATTTCTGCCCTTTCCAAACAGAGATAGGACTTCCTACTCTTGTCACACACTGGACACTCACCGGAGTTGCTCGTGGAGAGCGAGAACAGACAATCGGCATTCCAACAAACAAGAGTTACATATCTATATTCACCTTATCGCAGATCTAGGGGCATCAGCTCGTTCAGCCACATCCTACCTCACCGTAATGCTCCAAGAACTCCTTGACGAAGTCGATTCCGTACTTCACGTCCTTGGATCCCATCGTCTCGCGAATGCTGTGCATCGCCAGCTGCGGCAGTCCGACGTCCACGGTATAGATGCCCTCCTTCGTGCTCATAATGGGACCGATCGTGCTGCCTCCGTTCTTGTCCTGTCGGAGCACGAACTGCTGGAACGGAACGCCATGCTCCTTGCAGATCTTCTGCACAATGGAGGAGGAGAGAGCAGAGGTGGCGTAGCGCTGACGACAGTGGTTCTTGATGACCATTCCCTTATTCAGCAGCGGCTTGTGATTTACCTCGTGCACATCGGGGTAATTCGGATGCACCGCGTGCGCCATGTCCTACGCATCAGCGATAACACGACACAACTACGCAAGAGAGGATCAGACTCTTGCGACGCGCAATCTGCTCCATGTCGGGATTGGGCTCCAGACCGCGCAGCACGTCGCCGAGAAGCGTTGATTCCGCTCCCATCAACGAGCAAGAGCCGATTTCCTCATTGTCGAAGAGGATCATCACGCGAATGGTCGATTCCCGATCTAGCTCTGCTGCCTGCAGGAAGCCCTCGAGACAGCAGTAGGCGCACGCCATGTTGTCCAGCCCACGCCCGGTGATGAACTCCTTCTTCAGGCCCGCGATACGGGGTTCCTACGATTCAGCAACAATCAGCAGATTCACATTCAAATCGTACAGGAAGAGCTCGAAATCGAGAATGGACTCGGGCTGGATGTGGATGCGGTCGCAGATGTACTGGATGAGCTCCTTGTCGTGGAACGAAGCGTCGTCGTCCTTTCCCTCTTTCCCTCACTCCTCCTCCACATCTGTACCTTGCATGTGCGTGATTGGGCGCAGCGACGTCTCCTTGTTCACAGCGTTGTCCTTCTTCGCATCGCTGTCGCGAAGATGAATCGCCAGCGACGGAAGGAGCGCGATGCACTCGTCGATCTGAACCAGCTTGGAGCGGATGCACCCGTCCTCTTCCACCTACACCTCACTGCGCCAAAACAGGACCACCATGACACGTCCCGCAATTCCAAGATCCCGATCCAGCCACGAACTCCAGATGCCGCCGCCGTACGTTTCAACACCGAGCTGGCAATAGCCGTTCGACTCAATCTTCGAGACGGGCTTCAGCTTCAAGTAGGGCGAATCCGTGTGCGCAGCCACAATGGAGAATCCGTTTCCCGACTTGTACTGCCCTCCGATCGCGAAGGCAACAACGGCCGACTCATTTCGCGTAATGAAGTACTTCCCGCAGGGCTTGATAGCCGACGACCAGTTCGTCTTCTCGCTCAAGCGCTGGAACCCGGCAGAAGTCAGATCTTCGCAGCAGTTCTTCACCACGTGGAAGCAGCTGCAACTCCGTTTCAGAAAGCTCACAAACGACGTAGCGGATCTTAGGAACTCGGCCTCCATCTTATCGGAACAAAGAAGTGTCATTGTTCCCCTGTCTTCCCGCTCATAATGGAGAATCGCAGACTGTCCGTTTTTGCAGACTACGAGGCCGTCAACGAGTCTATCGTTTCCGTCGAACTGCGCTTCCGCGCTGATTTCGTAGATGGTCGTCTATAGCCCGATATCAGACAGGAGTCTGCTGGAAAAGATCAAATCGGCACTTCACGCCGACATGCTGACGGCGTTTTGGGCGAGAGATATCCTATTTCAAAACGGGTGAAGCGTTCCCTTGATTTTCCATATTCAGCAAATACGGAACTGCGAAAGAACGTCATCCTCGTGTTCTTGAACGGATGGTGTCAGAGCATTTCAAAACACCTCGCCATCAACGTCGATTCCAATACAGGGAGTGAGCTCTAGGATCAGCTCGAGTTGCAGGGAAGCGCCATCGTTTCGCGGTTTCTGACACTGTTCTCCTCCCGTTCTTTCCTCACGTTGTAGGAGTGGCTCGCGCATCACCTATGCGTTTGTGGTGGACGTAACCCAGCAGAGCGAGTCTTCCGATTCCGACTTCCCCACCGTCGTAACCATCAAGAACGACAAGCACAGTCGTTTCTCCACTCCATTCTCATGCGTAGCCGTTGTGCTGAACTCTCCCGCCTCCGCGCCCAACACAATTCAGGAATCCGTGTTCAACTCCTCCCTCCCCACTCCTTCCACACACACCTCCATCCACTCGCAGACCGTCCTCGTGCTCAAGAACAAGGTCTACTACGAGCAGCCGTTGCGCACGATCGGCAGTCTCCAGTCCTTCGACAAGGCGGTGAACCTCTGCGGCGTGCTGGTGAAGGTGATGGACGTGCGCCGGTGCTCCACGGGCGACTTCTCTCGCATCATCTACCTCATCGACGAGACCTCCTCCACTCCGTTCCAAATCACCGTCTTCTTCAAAGAGGAGGAGCAGGGCTCCATCTTCACCGTACACGCGCGCTCTCCCCGTCTCATCGCTAGTGCATGGGGTCCCCCGTTTTCGTGTCCTCGCTCCGCATCACCATGTACAACAACACCATGAACGGATTCGTGGCGTCGGACTACTCCAGCGTGCTGCTCTACAACCCGCTCACCAAAGAGGTACGTGCGCGTCGTCGCGTCGACTCTAGTTCAACTCCATCAAGAACTACATCAGCGAGAAGAGCGTGCAGGAGCGCTGCATCCAGCTCTACGAGTGGTTCTCTTCGCTCAACGTCGAAGCCGTCGCGCGTCTCACGCGACAGCTGTACGCGAAGCCGTTGTCCGCGCTGGCGGAGGGCGAGTCGTTCGATTCGGTCTGCAAGGTGGTGGCCATGACGCCCATTCGACAGGACTTTGTGGCCCCCCGTTTTCCGACTGACGCGTAGGTGCAGTCCTTCGCCTGCTTCGACCAGTCCCTCGTGTACGGCGCGCAGCGTCCCTCGGAGGCGATTCGCACCATCGTGGTGCAGTCGGACCTGAAGTGTCGTCCCGTGGGCGTGCGCTGAGGGCTTCATGCGTAGTTCCAGACGGTGGACCGCGACGCGCTGTGCGTGGAGTTCTTCCATCTCTCCTATGCGTGGGTGCCGTTCGGGTTGCTGAGTCGTAGAAACGGGGAAATCCTGTACACGTCGAAGAGTTCGTATCTCATCGTGATTCCGAACAGCTCCCTGTCGCAGCGTCTGCAGGAGGCGTGGCGTGTGGGGATGAAACGTCCCGCTGGAGTTGAGTCCATCACCACGCTTCCCGAGTGCTCCTTGCCGAAGATGTCGCTGTATGAGGTGACGAGCGAAGGTCAGGCCGTGATTCGCGGCAGTGTGACGGACGTGCTGGGAGTGAAGGACGGAGTGCTTCATATCGTGATTACGGACGGCACGGCGGAATGCGAAGTGGAGGTCGAGGAGAGTTGTTTGAAACTGTTTGGCGAGATGGAGTCGCTTTGTGCATTAGTGTGTAATGGAAATGGAGCGTGATGCGTAGGAGACGAAGCTGAGAGAGAGTGCTTGGACACTTGTGCTGCCCCTCTCTTTTGAGTTGAGGGACGGAAAGCCCATTGCCCGCGTGATTGTACCTTGACGCTCTTTGTTCCACACCGGCTTGTCCTCGAACTTTGTTCCACACCGGCTTGTCCTCGAACAAACAGCCCTAAACACACTTCTGGTGGATGATGCTGACACCATTCTCGTCGTACTCCGCCTTCGTCACCCACATCTGGCTGAAGGAAGAGAGCGTGGTGAGGAGCGCGCCACCGATCCAAACCATGTACTTGCGCTCGGGCGACGCGAACACCTTCACCTTCACGTCCGACGGAACCAGCGCCACCATCTCCTTCTGCAGACGCTCGCCAATGCCCGGGTACATGGTGGAGCCGCCGGAGAGAATGATGTTCTCGTAGAGACTGCGACGGATGTCCACGTCGCACTTCTGCACCGTGGCGAAGGCGGTTTCGTGCACGCCGCCGTTGCGCATCTCGCGACCCGCCATCGCGGGGTTGAACAGCACCTCGGGCACGCGGAAGCGCTCGTTGCTGATGGTGATGATGTTGCCGTCGGGCATCTCGTAGTTCTTCTCCAGCGTGTTGCCCTCAGACGCCAGCTTCATCTCCTTGTCGAAGTCGTACGCCACGTAGCACAGCTTTTCCTTGATGTCGCGCACGATCTCGCGCTCGGCGGTGGAGGTGAAGCTGTAGCCGCGCTCGGTGAGGATGGTCTGCATGTACTCGGTCAGATCGCGACCGGCCAGGTCCATACGCAGAATGGCGTGAGGAAGCGAGTAGCCCTCGAAGATGGGCACGGTGTGCGTCACGCCATCACCCGAATCAATCACCATTCCCGTGGTACGACCAGCGGCGTACAGCGACAGCACGGCCTGGATCTGAATGTACATGGCGGGGATGTTGAAGGTCTCAAACATGATCTGGGTCATGCGCTCTCTGTTGGCCTTGGGGTTCAGCGGAGCCTCGGTGAGCAGCACGGGGTGCTCTTCGGGAGCCACACGCAGCTCGTTGTAGAAGGTGTGGTGCCAGATCTTCTCCATGTCATCCCAATCCGTGACGATGCCGTGCTCGATGGGGTACTTCAGCGTCAGCACACCTCTCTTGGACTGGGCTTCCTCGCCCACGAAGCAATCCTTGTTCTCCATACCCACCATGTACATGGGCATTTTGGGACGACCTACGATGGAGGGGAAGACGGCACGGGGAGCGTCATCTCCGGAAAAACCGGCCTTGCACATTCCAGATCCATTATCAATAATCAGAGCTGAAGTGTGATACAAGGAAGCGGGCATCTCCTACCTTGTTCAGCCATTGCGTGTGTTGTTTCTGAGGCAGCGATCTAATAGATCAATCTACAATTGGACACTTGAGCGAAAGAGAAGCCTCAAAACCCCGATCAAACTGAACCAAAACGGTTCTTCACACGGGAGAGTCGATTCGTCGATCACGTTTCCACACAGCGTTTCCGAAACGAGTCGGATCGATGGGAAGGAGTTCGGGAGTTCTCTTCCAGATTGCGCGTTGTCGGCAGCAACTGATGGCATTCAAGAGTACTAGGTGAGCATGTTCCAGTGGAACACGGATTTCATATCACTGGTGATGATACCCAATGTGGTCAAAACAGCACGCTATTCACAAGTAACATAATCCACTCTACCCAGCAACGAAACAGGAGGCTAACCTGAGTACACCAGTTTTCTTTTCAACCATGTATCCAGGAGCCGATACGGTGCAGATCACAGACCACGACGCACTGGATAAGAATTTCAAAGAGTGCATGAATCTGCTGCACATTAACAAGTACCTCTGTCAACCCAAGGTGGACTACGTCAACGAGCGGCGACGTACTTTCCTGTTTCTCGGTCGTGACATTCTAGTATTGGAGAGGCTAAAGGAGAAGAAGAAGAGCTGGAGGGAAGTGGGTTTGTTTCTTCTGTCTTTGCACTCATGGATCCTAGTTATTCCGGATATAGACGTGACGCCCGCGTTTGACTGGAACTATCTCTTCTTCTACCGAGTGAAAACGAATGTGATGGACACGCTCACTCTCAACAGCGAAACCGATTCGAGAGACTCGGGAATTGGCGCGAGACAGTTCGTCGACGTGTGCAACCAATCTGCGATCGTAGTTCTGGGAAGGGCGTGTCACTCGTAGCAATACGTGGCGCTGCTGTCCGAGAAGGCGACAACGCTTACCAAGAATGTAGTGACGTACCGAAAGAAGACCAAGAACTGCTACTCCAAGAAGATGCCCACTCCGTTTGAGTTCTGGGACTCCGAATTCAAGTCCGCCTTCCACGCGATGGACGAAACCGCCATGTCGAGTATGGCGCTGACAAAGCAGATAAACGACTTCATTGACCAGTGCTTCGGCAAGTTCGGAGAGGAGCTGGCTCAGGGCACCATTCCCGACAAGGTCGCATCCGGCATTGAGTTCTACATCAACTATGTGCTGCGCATCATTCAAATGCAGGTCTCCGACGAAGAGATCAACAAGGCCGTCAACACACACTCCAACACGCTCGACGCCCTGACGGACTACTCCATCGGCAACATGATCAGCACGATGAAACTCCTCTTCCACGCGCTCTACAACCCGCTGAGCGGCGCGCTGCTCGCCGACAGGGAGCACTTCCACACGTACATCCAGGCGGACATCCAGTCCTTCACGACGATCCTGATCACGCGACTCGTCCACCACTTCCCTCGTCTGGCGGACCCCGTGTTCGCCCAGCTCCTCCAGTCCACCGTCGCCGACGCGGTGTTCATCCAGGCGTCGCCCATCTTCCAGGACGTGATTCTGTCGGAGTACTGTGGCGAGTGGCGAGGCGCGTGACGAGTAGGCAACGAAAACAGCAGCTTCGTCGCTGCGGTGAACACGGTCAAGAACAGCGACCCCGGCTCCTTCGACGTGCTGCCCTGTCTGCTGGTGAACGACAACGAGACGCTGAACGCGATCGTGGAGGCGATCGACGTGGCGGGGTCGACCACGGCTCCGCTGTACAAGATCCGCGCCTACACGGACATCATGAACGTGGCGGCAGTGACGGGAGGTAACGCATAGTCTCTGTTCCAGTTCGTGTACCAGCGCTGTCAGGAGGAGAACCAGAAGATGGAGACGCCGGCGATGATGGAGAAGATCAACGCGTTCATCATTCTTGTGGGCAGTGTCCGGCACGAGTGAGGCGTAGATGAATCCCGACTTCTTTGTGGCGAACCTGCGCTACTTGCTGGCGTATCGCGGGTGCACGCAGCTGCCTCCCATAAGCGGTTGGGGTTCTCTCGGTGGCTCATGGATAGAGAGCACGCTCACGTATCTCCTTCAGGGGTATGCGAACCTTCGACAGAAGGTGGGTCTCGCGTGGTCTCTTTGTTCGACAAACAACGACAGAGCAGGTCATCCGTCACAGACTTCTTCTGGAGATTCACCCTCTTGTCCGTCCTCGCTCCTCGCGGGGTGTTCACGAATCCCACTCGCTTCTTCATTCCCGGCGTCATTCCCGGCGTCGTTCCCGCTCCCAGCGAAGGCTTCGCACTCATCGGCGTGTACGACTTCCTCAGCATCGAGTCCATCGACGACACTCTTCCCTTTAGCCGCTGCTGCAGCTTCTGCGCCGCTGGGGACATCCCGCCCGCCCTACTCCTCACGTCTCTCCCTCAACCCTACAGTGGCGTCCCCGACACGCCGTGCGTCTTCTTCATGTTCTTGTACATCTTCTCCGCGATGATCTCCCTCTTGTTCATCTTCGGCAACGGCGTCATGGGCATGTCCAGAGGGGCGATCTCGCCGCCCAGCGACAGTGGAGTGCTTTCGATGTCGCCCCATGTCATCGTGGGCACCAAGTCCACTCCGGGCTCAGGAACGGGAGTTGAGACGATCTGGTCCAGAGGAGCTGGAGGGGGGAGCGGAGGCGGCGGCATCTCCTCCGACGAAGTGGTTGTGCGGATTCGAGTGTTTTGCGGAACGACGACTAGCTTCCGTGGCGGTTCCTTGTCCTTGAGAAGCTTCATGCCGTAATCGGAGTACGAATCCTCCAAGGTGGGAGTGAACATCAAACCGTTTTGCGATCGGTGGGGCCAGTGCGCTCGAACAGACTCGTCCTCGAGCTGTTTCAGCTCTTCCTGGTCGAAGAGCATGAGCTTCTTCTCTTTATCCGGGTCCTTTCCGTCATACAACCACCACAGCTTCTCCTTCATCTTTTTCAGCTCCGCTTCTTGCTTGTCCTGGAAGTTCTGATTGTCTTCGCTTGTGATCATGTTTGTCAAGCCGCCGATCGAAATGGAAGAGGGGATGCGGATTTCCTTGTTGTTCACGTCGTGAACCACCCAGGATCCATCCTCCGTGGAGTCATTCACTCCATTTCTGTACACATCGTTCTCCACCCGTGGTGTTGCTCCGGCAGGGTATGGAGTGACGGGGGGCGGATCACTGGAAGGCTCTCCTTTCTGAATGACGAGAAGGTGGTACTTCAGCCGTTCTGCGCGATCGAAGTCTTTGTTTTCCAAAGCCTTCAAGTACTAGCCATAATGGACACGCGAGACCTCTTACCTCCAGATGGGTTCTGAATTTGTCGAGGTCGGGGAAATAGTCGCGTTCGATTACTTTCCCGACCATTTCCACGTACTGGTCCTCATCGAGCACGATCTTTTGTTTCTTTGCTGGAGCCGTTGTCGATTTCTTCTCCTTCTTCCGCTGGGAGCGCGAAGGCATGACATGCCAAAGCGTTGGGTCTTCCATCATCCGAAGAGGAGTGGGAGTCTGTCCGACGGAGGGTCGCTTCCTTGACTCCTTCTTACTCATTGGATGGAATGTGGAGGAATGATGAAATGGAATTCTAGTTGTTGCTCTCATTCCTGTTTTCGAGGTTCGATTATCATATACGAATGATTCACAAGCTCGTTGTGAGGAAAACACGTGATCACGAAATGAGGGTTTGGTTTCCATGTACTGAAGACGCTTCGCGTCGTAGAGCTACTGGCATTCAATACGAGCCTTGTTGAAGGGCATCAGTGAATCTAGGTATTGTTTCCCAGAATCTGTTTCTCTTTCTCCATTTGAATGGAAATGGGATTTACAAAACAATACACACTTTTGATTCCGATTTTGAAGCGTAACGCTCACAAACCCACCTCATTAGGGCCCACGGTTTCGAGTGCGGGCATTCGAGACTGAACCCACTAGCGTGACTCGATTACTCACCATATTTTCATTTGCGAGTCATGATTCCTGACCCGAACGGTGATGGAACCGACAGAGAGCTTGATTTTATGTACCCCGGTTCCTACCAGTCAGATTTCCCCCAGGGAGGAGAGGAAGGCGCGGGTTTTAAGAAGGACAGTGATTGTCTTTCTTACCAGGAACCGTTGAGTAATGGAACACAACAATTCTCTCCTGGAGTGGGGACTGGACCGAATTCGCAGCCAGTTACTGATGGAAGGTTTATGAATGTACTATATAACTCGTACCCGATGGTAAATTCAAATCTGTATGTGTTTAACGACGGACTCTTTCAATGGCAGTATGTAGACAACAAGTTGACTCTTTATCTTCCAAGCGAAGTCAGCCAATTGGAGATCGTCCACAACAACAAGTCCCGGGTGGTTATGCTTCAAAAACAAGTTGGATCGAACACTTCCAACGGGGGTTCCAATTCCTCGAGACATGACATCTCCTATCTCCATGATTATATTAAGCTGCGTTATTCTCAACTACATAATGTGGTCCTCAACAATAGCACAATAGGTCGCAAAATCGCTGCGAATACTATCTTATTGGATGTGTTTGGTTGCTGTGACCCTGGGTGTGTTGAAATCGCTCGTAAAGTGCGTAAACAGTGTCCTCCGATTGTCACTCCTCCCGAAGGAAGAGAGCCGATGCCTCCCTCAAAAACCATAAAGAATTTCATCAACAAAAACCGTGGCTGGTAATATGGCTAAGAGTGTATTTGTTTGTTTTCAATCCCTCATACGCTTAATTCCTGTCTTAGCTTCATGCGCAATTCATCGGGATCTCCCACGTTGGCTCTATTCCAGAAGAGGGGACTATTTTGCACTCTCGTTGATTCTCAACAAAGCGCGTGCTCATTGCCAATTCTTGTTGTATTCGAGGATGGCGGACACTACTGCAGCGCCAATGACGGAGGTTCTTGCTTCAGAGCTGAGTGATCCCTACCATCTTCACGGCTCTATTTGCAATGCCGAGGGTACGTGAAGCGCTTTCCGATTTACGCATAGATCACAAGAAGAATTCAAACTGCGAGGACAAACCGTTCTGCCTGTATTCTCATAACGGATTGTTTGATTCGCCTAGACACAACATGGGAGAGCGAAATCTGTATACCATTCTGGAAGAGCTGGAAAAGGTTCGAGATATCGCGACCTCCATGATGCGTGACGACTCCAGGCCGATCGGATTGATCAACGCACACAATACGTGCTATCTGAACGTTCTGTTACAGTGCCTGTACCGTCTTGTCCCCTTTCGCGAACTACTGTTCCGTTTTGCAATTCGAATCACGCATAGAATGGGCGCGGAGTGCAGCGACAAGACTTCAACACTGTACGCCCTGCAGAAGCTGTTCGCGGTGATGAGTCTTTCCAAGAGTCTGTCGTACTACCCGGAAGAGCTGATGAAGTCCATGAGCATCAACCCCGATGTCCAGTGCGACGTCCACGAGTTCTTCGACACGTTGCTCACGGCTGTGAAGTCATCCTTGATTTCCCAGCAACAAGCCGACATTGCCGTAGTCCCTGCTGTCTCCCTTCACCAACAGAAGAGCATCGATTCTCTGTTTTCGGGAAAGCGACTGCTCTGTCGCTGCTGCTTGACCTGCCACCGCGTGTTCTACCGCCCCGACATGTTCTCCTTCCTCGTCGCCACCGTGGCGCTCTCTCACGCGTAGGACTGCTGCGTGGTGAACGCGCCTCGTCTGGAGGACGCGCTGCAGGTGCTGTTCACCAAGGAGAAGATGGCGGGAAGCGAGCAGTACTTCTGTTCGTCGTAGGGGCTGTGACGGAGCGTGAGGCGTAGCTGTCAGAAGAAGTGCGACGCCGAGGTGCTGACGAAGATCGAGTCGCTGCCGCCCGTGCTGATGATTCGGATGCAGCGGCTGCAGTATGATCGCGGGAGCGGGAATCAGATGAAACTGACGAACGGCGTGCAGATCCCGCTCTGTCTCGACTTCACCGCCTTCTCCAACCTGGTAAGGCAGAGCGTGAGCGGTGAGTGGTAGGACTCGAAGGTGGAGGTGTCGGACTACGAGCTGGTCTCCGTGATCCACCACCATGGTGATCATGCGACGTGTGGTCACTACACGTGCCACGTCGAGTCAAGTCCCCATACGGCACACACATCACTTCTAGACGGCAAGTGGTACAACGTGAACGACCAGCAGGTGGACGAGATCGCCTGCCCCTACGTCGACGGTGCGTCTCCCTCGGTTCCTTGACGCGTAGTGAAGACGCACCCGTGGCGTCCCTGCAAGCAGCCCAACATGTTCTTCACCGTCGAACCGAGCGCCTACCACGACATCACGTCGCTGGACGGGGCAGAGGAGACGCAGACGATCGAGGCGATGCCGTTCCGCGTGGCCCACCCGCCCGCGACGTCGAAGAAGCGGCCCAAGAAGGCGAGTGCGAGACCAAAGACCGTTAAGAAGAGGAAGAGCGAAGAGGCGAGCGACGGGTCGGTGAGCGACGAAGCGTACACGCCGACGTCGTCGTTGCGCGCCATCACGCGAGCGCTGACGGAGAGGAAGAAGTCGCGACTCCCGGGCGGCACGTCGCGCAGTCGACGCATGGTGCTGAACAACGTGACGGTGCAGTCCGCGTACATGTGCTTGTAGGGGTGCGTGGGCGGAGTAAGGCGTAGCTATGTGCGACGCGATGTGTACAACGCCATGCGCGAGCGCGAGCGGAGCGAGAAGGAGCTGTTCTCCCACGTGGACGCGCAGGACCTGAAGGCGATCGAGGAGGACAACGCGGCGCTGGGCAAGTCGGTGGAGAAGGAGTACCAGATTCTGATCCAGCTCCACGAGGACTTGGCGTCGCGCGTGGACAAGATCAACGTGGAGTCACGAAGGAGGGTTGATGGGTAGCGGTGTGTGATTCGCGGACCTCCCGTGGACCGAGATCGCGCGGTGTTCGTGCCCAAGAAGGCGCTCGGTCGGTGGATGATTGCCGCTGACTTGATCGAGGCGGTGGTGAAGGAACTGGACGCCCGCAAGGCGCTCGGCTTCACTCCCTCCTTATATCCCGCGAAGCCCTCCGATTCCTTCCCTCAAGCTGTATCGCAAGTCCCGTCGCTTTCTGCGTCGCTTTCTGCCTCGCAAGGTGGGTCGCAAGGCACGTCACAGGACACATCGCAGAACACATCACCAGCCACAGCCATCGTTTCATCCTTGCTGAAGCGAGAGAGCACCGAGTCCTACGACGCGGAGAGCGAGCCGGTGTCGGCGGTGGACAGTCTGCTGGAGTTGCTGAGAAGCAGCATCACGCCGCGGCGCGAGAAGCGAGAGGACGAGGAGGGCGAGGAGGGCGACGACTCGTGTCTGTGCACGCACGACCACTTCGACCCGATCTGTCTTCTCTCTGTGCCGGACTGACTCCTAGTTTTCAGAACTCACTTCAAGGGCGTGTCGAAGGAGGTGCTGGACGAGCTGCAGACCACCACGAAGAACCTCCTCGTCGTCCAGCCCGCGGACGTCGTGTGCGCCACGTGCCAGCAGCAGTACTGCAACTTCTTGTCGAGCGTGCTGGAGCGGCAAGCCGAGCTGGTGGAGGTCAACGAAGCGCTGCAGCCGTTCGTCAAGCAGAACCGGTCGAGTTCGACCACGGGCAGCAACAAGCCCGACCGCTGCCCGCTGCCGGGGTACTGCCTGGTCAGCACGGCGTTCGTGAACCAGCTGAAGAACCTGGTGCGGTGGCGGCGCAAGCTGCTGCAGCACCCGGGACGCTGCACGGTGGCCTTCTACAAGCAGTGCGACAGGACGCTGGACCCGACAGCCAACCTGCTGTGCGTAGGGGAGGTGCGAGCGCGTGAGGCGTAGGAGCACGGGAAGATGAAGCAGTACCTGCGGAAGATGGACTGGATGATCGTCGGCGACTCGCTGTGGGAGCGTCTGCAGACGGTCTTCCCCTCGGCGGTGCGCGTGAAGTGGTGGTGGTCGGAGCGAGGCGTGATGCATAGCGATATCGAGGTCTGCACGGCGTGCAAGAGGAAGAAAACCGCGAGGGCGCCGTCTGCGCGGACACAAGCGAGCAGTGCGTCGGTCGCTACCTTCGAGAAGGACGATCAGGACTTTGCGAGCCCACAGCCCGCTTCCCGACGTCGCGCGAACTACGAGGACCGAGGCAGCGACGAGTGGGACGGAGATGACCGTGTGGTGACGCGGCGCGCGGAGACGGGGAAGAGCGACGACTCGCACATTGTGCACATTTCGCTGAAGAAGAAGACGCCGTCGCTGCGCGTGGTGATCCACGTGCCCGGAGAGAAGGCGTTTCCCCGCGGTTTTGCGTTGTACTCCTCCATCGCGAACCACTCCTTCGACTCGGCGACGTATCTTTCTTCTCTCTCGCCGGCAGAGCACCGCAACGCGATTCTGCAGAGCGCGACGCTCCACAGCCTTCTCACGCGCTCCTTCCCGTGATGTCTGCTTCCTTCGCTCACATGTAGCATCTCCTCCTCCTACTTCTCCAGCCTCCCGGAGATCAAGGAGGGCTGCTACTTCCTCGTGAGCGGCGCGTGGCTCACCGCGTGGCGGTCCTGGGTGCTGGACGACGGCGACTACGACTCGGTGAAGGTGATCGCGTCGACGAACCAGTGCGCACACCACGCCAACGTGATCCCGGGATACATGAACCACTTCATTCTGGGCGTGTCCTCCGTGCCGTGCGCTGTTGGGGTTGTCGGTGTGAGTGACGCGTAGGCGATGGGCGGGAGCGAGGCGGTGGAGCTGGTGAGCGAGAAGGAGATGGCGTGCCTGCTGGCTCACCACACGCTCGCCGAGAGCCCGGCGGGCTTCTTCTTCGGCATGAGCGACCGGAAGCAGAAGGAGCTGATTTACTTCCCGGGACTGTGTTCGGAGTGCCAGGAGAAGGAGAACAAGGCGTACGAGCGCCGATTGCGGAACGAACACAAGCAGTACATTCTGGTCCCGAGACTGAACGGCGAGCCTTCGATTGCGCAGGAGCGGAAGATTATTCTCTCGGAAGGGAAGAGTAGGAGAGAGAGCGGGGTTTGAGGGGTAGATGTGATTATGACGAGCATGTCGCCCTCGTGCTCGATTGACGACTGGAAGGCACAGATTGCTTCGCTGCTGGGGATCCATCCGAATTCCTTTTCTCTGATGATGAAGGGCAATGTATCAGTCGAACACAATACGATCCGTTCGTATGGGATTAATCCCGAAACGATGGTGTATATGAAGTATATATCGTGTGTTTGTTTGAAAGAGGACCGTCTCGTGTGGATTCAGTGATCACGCGGATCTCTTCGAGAGAGTGAGGGTTGTGATTGTAACAAAAAGGGCAGTCGTTCCTACCATAGGAAAAGGAGACGTTGTTGTAGGCGATTAGTGGAACGTAGTATGTCACTACTATAGCCCATTTTCCTGCACTGGCAGTACCAGTTCTGCTTTGTCCTAAAGCAGAAACGTTGACCGTGACATAATGGGGTAGCGTTTCCATATAGAAGCCGGCAATTACGATCCCGCAGCCCTTTAAGGCAATGAAGCGCCCGTCACCACCACCACCACCGCCGGCGCAGTTGCCACCACAACTATACTCACGTTTAGTCGTATCAAGATCACTCAGCTGAATACCCTCCACCACGGACACTCTTCTCTTCACATCAGACAGCAGTTCCCCTGGAGTCAATGAAAGTCCAGCATTCAGTTCATAGGAGATCCTGCATTCTCTTTTCAACTCCGAAAGAGTGGGTTTTCTGACAGCATTCCAACTTAGGGAATCCCTAGCAACATTGCCTGCAATTGCGATATTGCGTGGAGGAGCAAACATAAAAAGAACAATGAAATCCCAGCGACTTCTCTCTTAACAAATCGCCAGACTAACAAAAGAACCTCCTTAACGAATCGTGTTCGTTATTGTTAACCATAACAAATCCATTGCACTTTGGCCCATTTCACTCCATCCAATCCAAACAACAACCCGTTTCCGTTCATAACGGACGGAATCCAACACAATGAAACTGACCACGAAATCCCTTAAATTTCCGGATCCCAGGGAAAACGTCCCGAAAAGTGGAACAACAATAGACGCGATAAAGCGCATCAAAGGAGTTCTATTTGAGAAGGAGAGTCATGCCGTTCTATAGAATTCTCTTAGTAGCCCGCAATGACCTGCCAGTTGCGTCCCTATATAACAAGTTCGTGGAAACCGCGAAATACGTGATGAACAACGGAGGTGTATTCCAAAGGATATATAACACGGGAGACCACCCATTCCGGTATGTTTGCATTGCGTATAGCGTAAGGAATGTAGATATCCCATGTACTGCAGAGCCAATTCCAGAACGTATACAGAAGGACCCATCTTTTCTGTTCAGTTCTGCAGTTCGCCTCCCGTAATGGAGAAAGTGTGCGACAGTTTCAAGAACTCAACCTATGTGGGTGTTTCACGAGAACGCGTCATGTGTAGTATCTGCGTATAGAGAAGGAGAAGATCAACCCCACAGCTGGACAGAAACTATAATCCCTTTACGATTTGTTTCCTGCAACAAACGACCGCTACACTTTTTCGTTCTTTCTTGGAACTCCACTGAAGTTGTACAGGAGGAGAGCGATGAGCACGAGTCCCGCTCCAATAACGAAGCAAGGAGACAGATTGAAGTTGAAAACGAACTTCGACAGTCCGCGTTAAGGACGATGCGCCTACACTCACACAAAGGATATCTAAACAAGAAAGAACCATAGAGAGGCACGTAGAGAGACCCTTCACGATGTTGTCCGAGTAGTTCACGACGGCGGCAATCAACACTCCAGAGAAACCCTATACGATCACTGCGGAACCCAAGGACGACATTCAAGCCGATGGTGATCCACGTCCACTTGTCGTAGCCCACAAAGAAGCCCTCCTCTCGAATGCGGGGCAAATCCGATGTGACTGCGGTCAGACAGCAGAAGAAGCAGGTAGCCAAGCAGAGCTGGATGCTCTGGATCCAGATGTTGTTGTGCTTCTTCCCCTTCAGCACCTTCTCGAAGAACACGCCGCTGAAGCCGCTGGTGAAGGAGCAGATGACGATGCAGATGAAGCCCAACAGAGGGTGCTGCTCCGTTGTCACCGTCTTCGCGGTGGACGTCTTGCTGCTCAGCTCCACTAAGCCAACGCCGGGAACGATGATCACGAGGGCAAGCCACTGGCGAAGCGAGAGACGGCGATTCAGCAGGAAAACGGAAAACAGGGCCGTCGTCAAAATCTTCATCTGGTACGTGACCGAATAGACGGCGGAATCCAGGTGGGTGATGGCGACGAGGAGCAGATTGTTCTGCACCGCGTAGAGGAACGCGGGGACGAACAGCAGCAGCGTGTTCTTCCACTTGAGGAAGACTTCCTGGATGATGATCTAGCGCTGAGCACGAGAAACGGGACATACCTTCAGTCCTCGAACGAATCCCGCCTCCATGCAGTAGAAAATGGTGCAGCAGACCACTTTCAGTCCCTCTGAGAGAATCACGGTAGTGGACACGATATATCTACAAATCAAAGGGATGAAGCGAATGCACTTTTTGGCACTAACAATGCGGCTGTATCGCATCACGGTAACTTGCACGGTGGTCAGACACGTGAGCAAGACGAGTAGGAGCGCTTTGATGGTCTGTATTTTCATGGAATATCACCGGAGAAGGAGATAGAGCGGCAGCGGAGAGGAGGATTCCCGTTTTGTGAGTGGACGGGAAGAAGGATGTAACGTAGAAGGGGTGCGTGACTTTTGAAAGGGGATGGACGAGAGCGTCAGAGAGATGGGATGATCGAGCGAGACGCAGCAAAAGGGGCAGACGGAACACGGTATGCAACAAAGACAATACACAAACCTAAAGAAAACGCATTTATCGGGAATGCTTGAGAAGCTCCGAAAGGAGCGCAGGGTCGGCGAACGGATGGTTCGCATTGTATCCAACCTGATACTACACGCATTACACCGAGCTACCCAACCCTACCTTCTTTCCCGCAACACACTTGGTCATGACTTCAATGGGTCCTCTGCACGCAGCGACATTCGCGTTGTTCACTTCCATGCACCGAACGAGCTCCATCATGGCTCCCGAGCAGAGACTGATCTTCCACTGTTTGTTGGCCTTCCTCACAGCGGCAATCGACTTTTGGGCAAGTGTCTTCATGGCTGAGCAGAGAACGATGCTTTGGACTCTCTTCCTATGATGAGCGCTGGACAAAGAAACGCCGAATGCCCTTCGAGGTGAGCTCAATCCAACATGACATTGAGAGAGTTGGGGTAGAGTGCATCCAAATCATCCACAGACAAAACAGGCTCTTGAAAAGGGAACCCAAGCAGCGGAAGATGTATTGTTGCGCGTTGCATTTGACGAAGTAGGTGGATGTGAAACGAGATCTTTGTATCCTCATTGAAGCCGAGTTGCGGAATCTGGAGGAACTCGAGGTGAAGTCTCCCGAGGAGATTGGTATCGCGTTGCACAAAGAATGTGATGATTAGCTGGACTGCAGGGAGTGGAAGACGAGGAAATGGAGTGTTTGCTGGTGAAGGAGTTGAGCAGGACATGCGATGATTTGGAGGAAACAGTCTCCTTCTACCAGACACAGATTGAGTTGTGCAGGAAGATGAAGGACGAGTTGGGGAGTTGTGGGTGAGTTGATGACCAGAGTGTCCCAGATGAATGCAGATTTGAATGGAATCTACGCGGAGTTCGAGAGACACAACGATGAGAATTCGAAGCAAATCGAGAGCATGCGTTCAGCGGAGAGCGGGATTTACGAATCCGAAATTGAGTCCTATCGAAACGACTATGCGCGACTTCAAAAGGCGAACAAGATCCTCATCACCGAGATCAAGAACCTGCTTTGTCTCTGTTATGGAAATCGAAAGGTGGATGAGTCGGGCAGCGATAATGAGTAGTCCTCCATCCATCCGGAGGATTTGCTGTCCAAAGAGATCCTTACGATCCTTGAGGTTGGGTTCTTGTTGCTTCCTCACGTCTTAGAACTGTATACGGAAAGAGCTGAGCAAGGATGCTGCAGACCGATACATAACCCTCTCTCCGGAGTTGATGGGAAGTGATTCCGTTCAACTCCTCTTCAACGCGAATCTGCTGCAGCGCGACAAAACGGATGCGTGCAGAGTGCGACTCGTTGACTTTTCATGCTAGTTGCTGCTGTTTGTTCGCACTCATTCGCTGCCATGGCGACTCCTTCCCAAAATCTGGACGATCAAGTGAGTACACGCAACGTGCTGTGTGATTCGCAGAAGCTTCTCGAGAGTTACTACTATTTGCTAAATGTTCCTGGAAAGAGCATTCGAAGTATTCTAATCAACATCTTCCAGAAGTGGTTGCACATTCCTGAGGAGAAGTTGGTGATTATCCGCGACATCGTCAATTCGCTCCATACGTCGAGTCTCATGTATTTCATATATGTTATCTGTTAAATAATCTAGGATCGATGACATTGAGGACAATTCGAAGCAGAGACGCGGAGTTCCGGGTGGGTTCCCCTTCCATCCCTCAAGCGTAGTGGCACACGAGGTGTTTGGAATCGCCTCCACAATCAATGCGGCCAACTTTGTGTACTTCCTGGCCCTCGAGAAGGTGGCTGTTGTCTCCATCCCTGAAGTGTAGTGCAAATCCCTGGGGAGCGACGAGGCGCTGTCCATCTTCATCAAGGAGTTAATCAGTTTGCATCGAGGCCAGGTCGGAAGAGGGGTCGCTGTTTACGCCTAGGGAAAGGATATCTATTGGCGCGACACGCTACAGTGCCCCACCGTGGACGAGTACAAGGCCATGATATCGGAGAGTTGGGGAAGTCAGGAGAGATCACGGAATAGAGACCGGAGGACTGATGCGATTGTCCATCGGTCTGATGCAGTCGTTCAGTACGAACAAGACGGATTACTCGTCTCTCCTCGTTCGTTTCTTGACATGCGTTGACGACTAGAACTCGATCGGCATGTTCTACCAAATCCGCGACGACTACGTGAATATCATGAGCGAAGACTACGCGAAGGAGAAGTGCTTCTTTGAGGACCTCACAGAGGGAAAGGTCGGCGTGGTAAGGGTGGCTCACGCGTAGTTCTCGTATCCGATCATTTGCTGCATTCGCAAGAATCCGGACGACCACCGACTGATCAACATCCTGAAGCAGCATACAACGAAGCCAGAGCTGAAGCTGTATGCGAAGAAGATACTGGAGGACAGCGTCGTTACTGAAGCGTCGGTTGAAGAGTAGGGCTGCATTGAGGAGACGCGCTTGGAGGCGTTGCGCTTGCGCGATTCGATCGATGAGGAGATTGACCGTCTGGGTGGAAACGACGAGTTGAAGGGCATTATCGGCGCCCTGTGTACAATACTGGAGAAGTGTGTTGTTTGTGACAGCAAATCCTGCTCTTCACCCTGTGACAGAAATACCCCCTATTCCTTGTTTCTTGTGTTTCTTGCTCATTATCGACCCAATGGAAGCGGAGATATCTCCAAACGAAACGAAGAAGCAGGAAGGAGGGATGGACGCTGCAAATCGAGAGGATACCCAAGCCACAACCATGGTGTTGGCGTAGAAGCGTTACGCTTCGTTCATCATGAGTAGAGAGGAAACTACACACGCAGACGAAGAAAAGAAGTGTATTCGGTTGTGTTTCGTTGCGATGTGTAGGTTGCGAGTGCGATTCATTGAGAATGGACGTGGAATCCTTGAAGCAGCGGAACAAGGAGCTGTTTGACAATTTCATCTTGTACGATACGCGCTCCGTTACGAACATAGGTACCGAGAAGAGGCGGAGCGGAACGTGGCGGCGAAGGAATCGGAAATCGCTCGTTGTACAGCTTGAGCGGGAGACTTGAGGTGTAGTGAATGGTGTGGTGAGTGGACAGAAGAAAGAAGTGGAGACGCTGACGGAAACGATCGGAACCATGACAAAGGAAATGAAATCGAAGGAAACCCAAATGAGCAGTCTCAACAGCAGTGTTGGCGAGTTGAAGGATTCCTTGGAAGTAGGGGAGGCGCTGGCATTGAACGGTAGGTGGAGAGAACGAAGAACTCGCAAATCAGCTCCCAGTACATGTCTCTGCAATTCAAGCTGGCTCAGGAGAAGACGGTGAAGACGATAAAGAGCACGGCGGCCTCCATCTCTTCGTCGATCAAGACCATATCGCAGGACCTGTTCTCCAGGAAGATCGACCCCGTGGTGCTGAACAACGGCTACAAGGAGTTCTACGCCCGTTACGAAGAGGATATGAAGCGACTGGAGGAGTCGCTGAAGGCCATGGAGATCGCATCGAGTCACATCACCGATGAGTGGAGAGCAAGCGAGGAGGAGCAGAAGAAGCGGATAGCCGAGCTGCAGGAGGAGAACAAGAGACTGCGCGACGAGAAGAACGAGCTGGAGAGTTCGTTGCGTAGTACCCATTTCACTCCATCACCCGTAGGAAGCACCATCCAGTCGCTGGAGCTGGGCAACGAGGAGATGAAGAGCGAGCTGCTGAAGATGCGTGTGGAGTACAAGGTGTCGGTAGGAGTGGAGGACGCGCGTGATTCTGCAGGACCAGGAGGAGAACAACCGTCGCATCCAGAAGCTGGAGGAGAAGGCGAAGAGCGCGGAGGCGAGCAAGGAAGAGGAGGAGAAGAAGCACGCGGAGGAGCTCGCGTCGCTCAAGGCGCAGCTGCAGTCTCTGCAGGACCAGTGCGCGGAGCAGAGCTCGCGTGCGGAGATCGCGGAGAGTCGTGTGGCGGAGCTGGAGAAGACGGATCCGGAGAAGGAGGCGGAGGAGAAGAAGGTTGTGTTGGATGTGACTCCATGAGATACTTATGATTCGTAGTCCATCGCGCAGTGGAAGGAAGACCCGCGTGTGTACGACGCGCCCGGCTTCGACCTGAGCGACGCTTCGGTGACCTCGCTGTTCGCGCTGTGGAAGATCGACGAGGCGACGCGCTCTCAGGTGCGAGAGTGGATGCAGAAGTACATGCAGCAGGAGGTGGACATGGAGGTCACGGAGATCGTGCTTCCCTCGATGCCGCTCGAGGTGTACGAGGGCTTCGCGCAGGTGGTGATTCCCATCCTGCAGTCTCGACGCAACGCAGCGATCCGCATCGAACAGCGCCAGAGCGTGCTCTACGGTACTCCTTGTCTTCCTCGTTGAGTGTAGATATGCGAATTGTCGCTGGAGTACCGCTCCAGTCGGCGGCACCTTCAGAAGCATCCCCTGTACCGTAAGAGAGAGGTGATCGCGTCATGTGTAGATCCCAAGTCGAGGAGAAGAGTGGGTCACGGCACTCGCAGTTAACTCGTAGAGAATACGTGGACGTGGAAGGACTAGTTCATTTGTTCGTTTCTGTCTTTGTTTGAATGAAAGGAGTGGATTTCGTCTTTGTTTGAATGAAAGAAGTGGATTCCAGGATTTGGGACGATTTTGTGCAAGTGGTTTCAAAACAGATTGCGGCACAGCCATCCATTCTCCAGCCATGAAACTTGTCAGGTGGGTTTTGCCCACATCGAGTCATGCCGTAGATTCTTAATGAAGCTCTCAACGGAAACCGTCACCATTGAGTTGAAGAACGGTACAATCATTTCTGGAACCATCACGGGTGCGTGTGCTGCGTCGGATGGCTTACGAATAGGAGTCGACGTGGCCATGAACACACATTTGAAGGCAGTCAAGATGACGATCAAGGGAAGAAATCCCGTTTCTTTAGACTCGATGAGCGTGAGAGGAAGCAACATTCGTTATGTGATTCTTCCCGACAGGTAGCGTTTTCGTGGTGTGGGCTCACGGTTAGCATTAACCTCGACGCCTTCTTGGTGGACGACGCTCCCAAGAACAACCCAGCGCGCGTGAAGGCTGCCACCAAGTCGCGTGGAAGAGGTCGTGGTCGTGCTCACTAAGGATGGTTCTTCTGCTTTTAAATCTCTTGTATATATCACTACGCGTTGTTTCTGTGATCACGCCACGATTCGCTCGTTATTATTGTAAACGGTCCTGCCGTGGTTCCTTTGCTCTGTGAACCAGCAGAAACACAATACGCTTCCCACCTCCCTGATCATCTGTGTTCAGGGCGAGGAACTGTCAAACAATCCAATTCATCAAATCCTGAAAGCGGAGGTAAGAGAAGCGACGACGTAAGATTCAAGAGCCAAGACGGAAGAACGGGAATACGTCGAAATCCTCATGGGTTTCGTTTCCCTCTTTTCTCTCGCTGCATTCTCTTGTTCCGTGAGATGGAATCGTCCTCTGATGATGATAGAGTTCAGCACTTCTCCGATTATAGCGGAATCGTTAGGTAGTTTTGAGAATGGGAGGGTAGCTTATGATGTAGCCGGGAAGTCACACGACCTCTATTTGGAATTGACATTGGCGGAACGTTGACGAAGTGCGTCTATTTTGAGCCACTTCACTGCGAAACCGACATTGCGAATGTGGTCATTCTCAGCCTTGGTGAGGAGTAGACTGCCAAAATGACACAGTTCATAAAGCTTCACAAGCAGTACAATTCCAGACTGGCGGATCAAGCCACCGACGATTCCAAGTACGAGATTCGGATTCGGGGAATGAACGGTTTTATGCACTTTTTGAAGTTCCAAACGACGGATGTGCCGGTGAGTGACGGTCTGCTCTCTTAGGGGTAGGACGCTCTTTCTCTGATCAAGGACCAGTGCTTTGATCCGGAGTGTTTTTCTGTTGCTGCGACGGGTGGCGGTGCGTACAAATACGCCACTCTCCTGAGCGATGTGCTGGGAAGGCCGTGTCCCAAAGCGGATGAGCTGGAGAGTCTGATTCGGGGCATCGCCTTCCTTCAAGAGAACTACCCGAACGAGTGCTACACGTTCATTCCTGCCATGGACGGCAATCAGCCCCAAAAGGTCGTGATTCCGATGAAGCAGAGCGTCTACCCCTTTCTTCTCGTGAATATCGGTAGCGGCGTGAGCATTCTGAAGGTGTCGAGCAAGAACATCTGCGAGCGCGTGGGCGGCTGTCCGATGGGCGGCGGTACCTTCTTCGGCTTGGCGCGCCTCCTGGCGGGCGGTCTGAGTTTCGAGGAGACGCTGCAGGAGGCGAGCAAGGGGAACAAGAGCAACGTGGACATGCTGGTGAAGGACATTTACGGCGGCGACTACGAGCAGTTCAACCTGAAGGGTAGCGTGGTGGCGAGCGCGTTCGGGAAGATCGGTCGCGAGCGCAACGACACGGAGTACTCGCGCGCCGACGTGCTGGCGTCGATCCTGCACATGATCACGAACAACATCGGGTCGCTGGCGAACCTGCACGCGAAGGCGTACGGCATCAAGCGCATCATCTACTCAGGCAACTTCTTCCACCACAACCAGGCGGCGATGTACCTGCTGTCGATGTCCATGCGCTACTGGTCCGCCGGCGCGGTGAAGGCGCTGTTCCTGGAGCACGAGGGCTACTGCGGCGCGGTGGGCGCGCTGCTGGGGACGCTGGAGAAGCAGGAGTTCAACGTGATTCCGAACACGACGATCGACGACGACGACAAGAACAGCGTGGACGTGGACCCGACGGTGTACGTGGAGGAGATCAAGGACTACACGTGGAGAGACGCGGGCGACTGCGTCGTGTAGGCGAGCGAGAGGCGTGTGAGGCGTAGCATCAGCATCGACAACCCGAAGTTCGAGGGCATTCCGCTGGACACGGTGAAGGTGGAGTCGACGAAGCAGTCGTTGTTCGTGCAGGTGCACGTGGTGGCGGACAGCATCCTCACGCTCCGAATACCGCTTCTGTATGAAGTGAGCGTGGCGACGCGTGGTGAGGTGTAGGCGATCGTGCCGGAGCAGACGGGGTTTACGTTGAACGGGTACACTCTTTCGATTATGATGAACAAGAAAGTCGTTCATCCTTGGCCGAGACTCCTTTTGATCTTCGAAGGCGAAGTGAGGACAACTCGCTCTCGTTCCTGTTACTGATTTCCTTTATTGCGGGTCTTTGTTTGACAGACTGCCCCATTTCGGGACGATTTTGATTGTGCGCCCGAGCGATGATTCTGGCACAGGAAAGCAGAGATGGGGTCCATTTGTAGTAAGAATAACTACAACCCGATGTCTTCGAGCGGGAAGAAAAAGAAGAAGGCGGAGAAAGTGGCAGATCTCGATGAAACGATGGAGGACGGTAGCAGCGCGTTGTCGTGCGGTAATCTGCAGGATATAATACGCGAAGAGCATTGCAGCACGTAAAGGGAGAGCACCAGATGGAACGGTCTGAAAGGGAGAGAAACAGCAGGAGTGTGCGGAAACTGCTGTGCTTTGCGATGCGAAGAGAATTACGAATAGAGCGGCCAAGAACGAGGACAGCGATGGCATTGACAGCCTGCCCCCAACCACCCTCCAGGACGGCGCTTCTCTGCGTGCGAAGGTGAAGCTGCCGGATAACGTGCTGCTAGAGGAGTAAGGGCGTTGAGTATTGCGTTGACACTAGGTGGATCTACTCCAATCTCATGAGCTTTGTGGAGACCACAAGCATGCTATATGATTCGTACGGCTGGCAAAGCATTCTGATGCGTAGCGTCGCTGATATGTGTACCGAAGAGACGTGTCCGGAAATGAGTGCGGGAGCGCATTACTCGTACTACTGGACGGACTTCAATGGATCGAATCCGGTGCCAGTAGGCGTGTTTGGTGGTGGTGAGGAGAAGATGTCCGCGAAGCAGTATATCACAACACTGTTTCAATCGATATCGGACCTGTTTCACAGCAGTCCATACAACAAGTGTGCGTCAGGCGTGTTTCCCGACAACTTCATGCACACCAGTCGCGCCATTTTCAAGAAGCTATTTCGTGTGTACGCGCATGTGTACCACCACCATTTGAACGTGGACGCGGAGCGGTGGGATCACGCGTAGGAATTCACGAAGATCGGAGCAGAGGCGCATTTGAACACCACGTTCAAGCGTTTCATCCTATTCGATCGGGAATTCAAGATGATCAACATCAAGGAGGAACTGCCCCTCCAGAGACTGATTCAACGGTTCTCGTTGTTGCGTGCCTCAATCGTAGGTTATTGGATGACGATGAAGAGTCAAGCTCACAGGAAGAATCGAGGCCCCAGATTGTGAGAGGAATGAACACTTCCTCGTACCGAAAGAATCCTCAATTAGCTGACGATTCTGACGATTCTGACAACTGAACTGTATTATTTGTTATGAGCCTTTGCTGCATGGTTTCTTACAAACAAGACACTGACAAACGTGATCGATTCCCTTCTGAATCAAACAGAGCGGCACTCCCATGATCTACGAATGAGGAAGGTTCGTGGATATCACTCGATCGTAGCTGTCCATCCCCTTGATGCAGCTCTGAAACTCAGGATTCTCCACAGTGATTCCGCCGCACGACAGCTTCACGTCTCCGATGGCCACCAAATGGTCCTGCACTTCTTGGGGTATGTCATCAAACTCGATGGTGGAGACGTCGCAGTCCGTATAGCTCTCCTTCGTATCCGTGTTGTACACGGAAATAGCGCTGTAGAACGACACATCGGAATGGACGTAGCTGCGCAGATAGTCATAACACTCTTCATCCGTTCGCGGTTTCTCGCGAATGACACCGTCCTTCACAGCGACTTGATCCGCGGTTATGATGATCGCATGTTCATACTTATTCCTCCTTACCACTGCCTAACCATCACTTGTGTAATCCACTCATGCGTTTAGTTTGGCTTTGGCCAGCTTCATTGTCAGTTGACGAGGATCCCTGTCTCGGATGGCCTTCTCGTTGATTCCTGCCCTGTCTTGAATATAGCGAAGATGGAGAGAATCGAAAACCTACAGTGAATCTCAGAAAGCATGCAAACGATGCGACGGAACTTGGAGATGGAGGCCAGCACCAGAGTGAACCCGTCCGGTATCGTTAAGGAAGAAAGGGACAATGACGCATTCATGAAGAAGAATCTGCTTTATACTGCTTGTGAGTTACGAACTCTCCGCAAAAAGAGAGAAGGGACGGAAACGGGGAGAATCGGTTTTGGCGCCAAAACTTGCAATTCAAAAAGAGTTATCGTCGTTCGGCACTTTGCTGCTATGAGTCACGCAACGGTTGGAAACGGAGAATCAGCGCTCTTTGGCAACAGGGCCTTTGATTCGGACGAAATGACGCGGCTTCGAGCAACGCTGAATTTGACGATGCCTGCGCTCGAAACGCGCACACCCAAATCGAATGAGTGTGCCACGGCGTAAGAGAGGGAGTTCGACGATGATGCGTAGTGCAGAGAGCAGAGAATCGAAATTCGACAGTGCGAACGATGTGTTTCGGTAGTTGAGCCCGGCTGTTCTCATTGGCTAGCTTTAATGGATGGAGTGACCAGATCCGGAATCTGAACGTGGACTATGTCGAGCAGGAGCTAAACGTGTGGTGCGTGGGTGTCACGGCGATTGTTCGAGTCACATTGCAAGATGGGTCCTTTCACGAGAACGTCGGTTTCTCAGAAGCGAAGAACCAGTCGAAGGGCGAAGCGATACAGGAGGCGAAGAGAGTGAGTGAGTGGGATCCCCTTAAGGGTAGACTGCTGTGGACGTTGCTCGTCAGCAATGTCTGCGTCTGTTCGGAGCATACTTTGGGTTCTCGCAGCAGGAGAAGTGCGTGCCTATCATTCTTGTGAGTGTGTAGGGGAATCAAGTCGACCCTCTCCGCATCGACCGTTTCCAGTAAGGACTCCTCCCAGACGACGGATTTCACTCTCCACTCTCAGCCCAAGCCGGTGGAAAAACCAAAGGAGACCACTCCGCCGATGATTGCCAAATCGCCGATCAAGCTGAAGCCGTTCCAGAGAGAGGACGTGAAGAAAGAGCCGTTGCCGAATCCAATGGAGACGGTGACTGCTGAAGACATGATGGGTCTGGAGGACATCGATCTGACGAACCTGGCGATGGAGTACTCGCCGAAGGAGGTTCAGTCCAAGCAGTTTCAGCCTCAGCCGTCCGTGGTGCAGCATCAGGGTGTTCAATCACCGTCCGTGATGAAGCTTCAGGGTGTTCAATCACCGTCCGTGATGCAGCCGCAGAGTGGTCAGCAATCGTCCGTGATGCAGCCGCAGAGTGTTCAACCACAGCAATCCTTTCAACAACCACAGCCTCCCTCTCTTCACTCTCCCTCCCTCTCCAAGCCGCCGCTGAAGCCTCAGCAGCAGTTCCAGAACGGAATGCCGCTCCGCAACCAGGCGATGCTGCAGAGCCTCCAGCAGAGCGGAGTGAACAGGGGACCGAATGGACTGCCGATCGTCAGACCCCCCATGAGTGGCGTGCAGCAGGCGCTCGGGACTGTTCAGAACAACGCGTTTTCCATGAAGAGAAACCAGCCTTTCATATCCTTTGAACTCCAAGGGAGTGATCCTTCACCACACATGATGCCTGCTTCAAAGCGATAGTGTACCAGTATTCTTCCTTTTCGTATTTTGGTTCCGTGTTTGTTTCCAGAATCGGATGGTCATTCATCAATCGCGCATACAGTTCAATCACCCTGCATGCGTCACTCACTTGAGGAGCAGCACACAATGAACAGCTATTCCTCTGTCCCCACCACCCCCCACTTTCGCCCATTACGCTGTTCCTTCAAAGTCAGTCAATTCTTAGTAGAGAAGCGTGCTTCTTCGAAGTTTCATTTTTACATAGCCAAATAACATAAATGTCGGACTTACAGCACGTCGTATTCTGGTAGAGCGCGACAGGCGGGGACTGACTGTTGTAGCATCGACAATTCTGCGTGGTCGCGAAACGGAGATTACCGCCCCACCCGTCTCGACGCCCAACTCAATACAAGTACTTCGTCTTCGTTCCGGATGAGACATAGTCTACGACTTCTACCCGCGGTTCCTCGACTCAAATCAGGAAAACACAATTGGTATCATCACGATGGGAGGAAATCGGTCGCTTCTTGGAATTGTCGCTCATTTCTAGTGTGACCGTCAAGACCTCGCTGACGCGCGAGCGATACAAACTCGGAACTGCCACGAAGGAGTTGGAGAAGAAGGGAAAGTGCGATCTTTACAGAGGACTGGCGATGGCTCAAGTAGTTGCACCGGCTGCTGCTCAGACGTAGTTGGTGTTGAAGCACCGAGAAAACACCAACGGACAAACGCGCATCATCGCCTTTGTGGGCAGTCCCCTCGAGGACGACCCCAGACTCAAGAAGTGCTACACTGTAGTGATGCGTGACGCTCGTAGACTCGTCCTCCTTCTCACAAAGGACGCGATCGCCGTCGATATTCTGTCCTTCGGCGAGATGCAACAGAATCACGAGATCCTGAGCGACTTCATCTCGAAGGTGAACATCGACAACAACAGCCACCTCTACGAAGTGTCCTCTTTCCAGAGCTTCAATGATGTGCTCATTCCCGGAGGAGAGAATGGTATTGCAGTGCTCGTTATCTAACGAATAGGATTCGACGACGACGACCTGGACCCGGAGATGCGCCGTGTATTGGCAGAATCGCTGCGCACCTATCAAATGGTATTGCGTATTCTGTGGTGCTAACGGCTAGGAAACGGGCAACGCGCCTGCCGAGAACGCAACGGCCACCACGGATGATCACGATAATGCTGGCAATGCAGGCAATGCTGGTAGCACAGGTAATGCGGATTTGGATCAGCTGCGTGGTGCGTTCGAAGACGCAGACGACGAGTTCCTTGCGGATGTGAGGCCCGCTGATTTCGCCTAATGATTAGCTGAATGCAGCCATGCTGGAGTCGTTGAAGGACAGTCACGACGACGAAAAGAAGGACGAAAAGAAATAGCGTTGTTTGTTCGAGAAAGCAAGCGCAAAAGAAAGACCAAGTCAATTATCCAGCTGGCTCGCTCCGTAGAGTACCTTCATCTGACGAATCAGCTTCTTCGACGGATTGATCACGTCCAACATGTAGTCCGGCTTGAAACCGTAAGAGAACACCTTCCGGAAGGCGGTGATCGGACACCCCTCGCACGCCTCAGAACTGCTCCGCCTCGCCGACCGCTCCATCGCCTCATAGTACAAGTTCTTGTTCACGGCGAGCTCCTGCGCCATGATGTGGTAGCCGCGGTACAGCACCTACGCCTCACAGCCACACACCACTCCCACCTCCTTGGGCGGCGAAATCATGCTCTCCTGACACCGGAACCACAGCGGTCCGTAGTTTGGCTCGTAGTAGGAGCTGCGCTTGATCAGGAAGCCGATTTCGGGCAGCGAGCGATAGAGGATGGTTGAAATGAAGGGGTTCTGGATGTCCTTCAGCGCCAGGAACAGGTCGGACGACAGCACAGCGAGACGAATTGCCTACGCCTCACACGCCGCGCCCGCACGCACCTCGATGAAGCTGTCGCCGTACTGCGGAGTGAAAAAGACGGCGTAGTTCAGGCACTTGGAGGCGTTGAGCAGGTCGAAGTACGAGGACGACGGGTTCAGGAAGATTCGAGCGCCCTCGCACCACACCTCGCCGCTCTTCGCCACGTGCCGCAGCGCGCCGGTGAACGCCTGCATGGCGGCTTCCGGACCGAACACTCTAAGGGTGATCAAGCACCACTGAACGCACTGGTGGACGATGTGGATGTAGCTGGACCACAGCCGTCCCGCGCCGACGTGCTTGGAGAGCGCGTCGATGTTCAGCTGCAGCGCGTCGAGGTACTGCTGCTTCAGCACCAGCTGCTGGATGCGCTCGAGCAGCAGCTTCCACTCGGAGGGGAAGCAGGTGATGCCGTAGTTCAGGAGGCCAATGCTGACGCTGAAGTGCATGGCGAAGTACTCCAGCTTGCTGAACTCGAGGAGCACGGCGTGGCGCGACTTGGCGGGAGCCAGGCGGTAGGCGCGCTGGAGGAGCTTCCGCCCAAGCGAGCGATAGCCGACGAGGTTGGTGTAGCGGCCGATGGACATGAAAAACTTCCAGAGGAGGTTGGCTGGGCAGGCGCGCAGCGTGCAGTGGAGGTTGCGCGTGATGTGCGTGGAGATGACGTAGCAGCACTGGATCAGCTCCTTCAGACGGCAGGGCTAGAGAGTGAGGCGTCAGACGTCAGCACGTACGCTGTCGAAAGTGGCTTCGCGCAGGTACATGCAGCATCGGTACCAGTACTCGATGCGTGTGAGGAACACGCGCCAGAGCAGGTCGGTGGTGAGGTTGCCCGCCGCCTTGGTGGCTTCGACGTCCATGTCGTTTCTCATCAGGTCGCTCATGCGCTCGCGGTTCCAGCCCAGGAAGCGCAAGTGCTCCTTCAGCGTGAAGCAGAAGAACCAGAACGGTCCGTACTTCGGGAAGAGCGTGAGCGCCTCGCCGATCATCTTGACGAGGTTGGCGAGCACGCCGGAGCGCTGCTCGTTGAGCATCAGCTCCAGGTAGAGGTTGCCGGTGAAGTACTTGCTGGTGGTGGAGAAGGACTCTCTGTACTCGTTGCCCATCTTCTCGTAGCCCAGCTTGGAGAGGATCGTAACGCCCTCCACAGTGATCTTCATCGACTTCTGCGTGTCCATCAGTCGCAACTCGTTTATGATCATCACCACGTTCTCCACCGAGCGCAGACGCTCCTCCACGCGCAGGCGCTTCTGCAGGAGGACCTCGTTGCGCGGGTGCAGCGAGCACGCGGTCTCGAGGACGCAGCGCGCCTTCAGGTAGTCGCCGCACTCCATCTCGAGGCGGCAGAACTCGAGCCACACCTGGATGTTGGAGCCGTAGGTGATCACCAGCTCGATAAACACCGAGCGCGCGTTGCGGATGCGGCAGAACTTCTTCTCCTGGATGCCCGCCTCCACGCGGCGCTTGATCAGCTCGCTGTCGCTGGCGTCACCGGAGGCGTTGAGGAGTCGCTGTTTCTTCGCGAAGTCGAAGTGGTCCCAGATGGAGCGGTACACGGAGTCCAGCCAGAGATGGGAGAGGTGGAAGGGCGGTGGCAGCGTCGATATGGATGTTGACGCCGAGGGAGGAGAGGGTTTGGTCGGAGGTGGGTTGGCTGGGCGTGCTGGAGGCGTGTTCTTGAGGAGAGAAGGACGAGGCGCGTAGATGCCGCAGCTGGTGTTGAAGCAGCTCATCCCCTCGCAGTCCAGAGGGTCGAGATACGTGCTGTCGCTGAACCCGAAGACGTTGCGCGAGGAGTAGGAGGGCTGCTGTGACGGGTACGGCTGCTGCTGCGACGAGGAGTTCACCCAGAAGTCGTCGCGCTGGTCCCAGCCGTCGAACTGGTCCTCGAGTCCGTAGAAGGAGTGGTTCACGTCGTTGAAGTCGTAGAAGGTGTCGAGGTAGTTGCTGTTCCAATTGGCCTCGGACCACGGCGCCAGCGGCAGGTCGGCGTGGGGGCGATCGCGCTGGAACACGCTGTTGGTGTGGAGATCGGAGGAATGGTAGTCGGGGAAGCGGGAGGGGTAAAGGGATTGAGGCGTTGAAGAATAGGCGGGGTAGTCGGCGGGGAGAGAGGAATCGGGAAAGAGGGACGATTTCAAGCCGTCGGGGGAATGCCAATCACTGGAAGCGGAAGTCGGTTCTCGTAAACGTGACTGGTAGTTCTGCGCCATGTAACCGCTCATATTCTGACGAATGGGACCCGGCTTGGAGAAGGGCTGTCGCCACTCTCTGCTATTGCCATCCAGGTACATCTCTGTTCCTGAAGGATGTCTACTCCGTGAAAGGAAGGGAGAGGTGCGACTCTTCTCTATTCCGGCTCTTGAGGGGCATGCTCATAGAGTTGCGTGCACTACTGCTATCCGGAAACCCTGTTCCATAAGGACGAACGCAAAACGGCTACCATAATGACTGCGATGATAAGAAGAAGCTAAACTAGGAGATCTATCACTCAGAATTGATGCCGCATAGATACGATTGCTGCTTAAATGAACTGGGACTGGAGCCACGCGATTCCCTTGTCGAGGCGTAGTAACTGCTAACGAATGACACCAAGCTCTAGCACGCACTCTCTCCCTTTCTTGGGTCCACCTCGATCGGGGTTCTGTTGCCGATAGCTTTTCTTTCCTTGACCTCCCTTCTATTCGGTAAGAGACTGCGTGCACCCATACAGAACGGTACTGTATTCCTGTGTTCATCGCACAAAGCGTCGCTGCTGCTGTTGTTCCGAAAACAAGAAAACCGAAACAGAATGAAGTATTCTCTTTCTTGGAAGGGAAGACCGCGGCTAGTTAAGCAAGATTACAAATGGTAACCCTCAAAACCAGAAAAGTGTGATTGCCCGCTATTTGTGTTCCCTTTGGTTTTGCGTTCTACCGTTATTCGTCTCCATGCGTGTGACGTCCTCTTCCCGCAATGGAGCGATGAGTGTAACGTCCTCTTCCCGCAGTGAGGACATGAAGCGGTGATGGGGTGTTGGCTTGTGCAGACAGGGAAATGGATGGGTGCAAACGCGTTGCTGCATCGAGCGGGATGAAACACAGTGGAGATGAACACAACCTCGACCTCTCTCCGGCAATCGTCTCCCACGCGCCAGACCAACGAAAGCAACCAACATAAAGGGAAAACGGGGAGAACAATTCCCAGAGGAAAAATCTGGCAATTTCTGGCAGCCATTCTTTCGGGCGTTTCATCCATCACCAGTGGCGCTGTCAATAGGAATCAATACCCAAAGATACGAGTAGCAAATGTCGACTGAAGTTACCGTTCCCGAAACGACTGAAGAACTTCACTTCCCCACGGTGCACCCCGAAGTGTGCAAGTTGGTGGACCAGCCCGAGGCTCTCTGGAACAGACGGAGAGTCCTCCTTAGAGACATTCTCCTCAGAGGTTTTCTCTGCGCTGCTTCCCCTAAGGAGTAGAGGACAAGGGCCTTTCTCTCGTCGGAAAGAGCGTCACCGTCGCCGGATGGACCCGCACCATGCGTGAGCAGGTAGCTTTCCCGGATCGGAGCGACATGTAGGGCGGAGGCAAGTTTGCCTTCATTGTGCTGAACGACGGTTCCACCTTCGACAACCTCCAGTGCGTCAGTACGGAGCGCCGGTTTGCGCGTGACTTGTAGTGGACAGCGAGAAGGTCGCCAATTACAAGGAGGTGATCAAGTCTGGCAACGTGGGCGTGTGCCTCCAGGTCAAGGGCACTCTCGTGAAGAGCCCCGCCGACGGCCAGCCCGTGGAGCTGCACTGCACTGAGGTGGTGGTCCTCGGCCCCTGCGACGCCAAGACCTTCCCTCTCGCGAAGAAGCGCCATACGTTCGAGCACCTCCGCGACATCGCTCACCTCCGTTCTCGCACCAACACCGTAATGCCGCCCGTCCGTCCTGACCGCTAGATTGCCGCCGTCGCGCGTGTGCGCAACTCCTGCGCCTTCGCCACGCACCTCTTCTTCCAGGAGCGCGGCTTCAAGTACATCCACACGCCCATCATCACCGGCGCTGACTGCGAGGGCGCTGGCGAGATGTTCACCGTGACCACGATGCTCGGCGAGAACGTCAAGGACATCCCCGCGACCAAGGACGGAAAGATCGACTACTCGAAGGACTTCTTCGGCAAGCACGCCAAGATGACCGTGAGCGGCCAGCTCAACGTGGAGACCTACTGCTGCGCGCTCAGCGACGTCTACACCTTCGGCCCCACCTTCCGCGCGGAGAACTCCCACTCCGTGCGCCACCTGGCGGAGTTCTGGATGATCGAGCCCGAGATGGCGTAGCCCCAAACGGTGCGTCTGACGCGTAGCTTCGCCGACCTGACCATCGACATGGAGGTGGCTGAGGACTACGTGAAGTTCTGCACCGCCTACGTGATGGAGCACAACGCCGACGACCTCGCCTTCTTCGAGAAGCAGATCGAGCCGGTAGCCGCGCCGCGCTGCTCTGACGCGTAGGGTCTCCACGACCGTCTGAAGAACGTGCTGGAGAGCCCGTTCGTGCGCCTGCCCTACACCAAGGCCATCGAGATCCTCACGGAGGCTGCGAAGACGGTGAAGTTCGAGGTGCAGCCCTACTGGGGTCTGGACCTGGGCTCCGAGCACGAGCGCTACCTGACGGAGCAGGTGTTCAAGAAGCCTGTGATCATGATCGATTACCCCAAGGAGATCAAGGCGTTCTACATGAAGCTGAACGAGGACGGCAAGACGGTGCGCGCCATGGATATTCTGGTGCCCAAGATCGGCGAGCTGATCGGAGGATCGCAGAGAGAAGAGAACCTCGAGCTGCTGGAGAAGAGAATGGACGAGCTGAAGATGGACAAGAACGGTCTGCAGTGGTACCTGGACCTGCGCCGCTACGGCTCTGTCCCTCACAGCGGATTCGGACTCGGCTTCGAGCGTCTCGTTATGTTCGTCACCGGTATGGAGAACATTCGTGATGTCATTCCTTTCCCTCGTTGGCCCAAGAATGCTAGTTTCTAATCACAATTCTCGGTTGCTCTGTTTCGTTTCACACGCGCCTCCCGTGTTTCGACGTTTCCACCGTCGGCGCTCATAACTCCACTCCACCATGTGGCTCTTTTCTTCTTTGTTGACTGTGTAGAACTGCTGTCAGTGCCATGCCTTCAACTATCGAGGAAGAAAAGGAAAGCATGTACGGTTACGTCCTGAAGG
>ERZ1106948.18-NODE-18-length-78278-cov-343.361684_pt1 | contig 78278 bp, 81 predicted proteins | sample MGYA00403673_ERZ1106948 | MGnify/ENA primary metagenome ERZ1106948 (study PRJEB35170, sample SAMEA104062409) | human gut metagenome | biome: human gut; feature: human-associated habitat; material: faeces | place: Denmark | collected 2012-05-07 ...
ATGATAAAATAAAAGAGCTTTATTGTAATAAAAAAAGCATCCAATTAAAGAGAGTTAAATGAATAATATTGATGAATTTAAAAATGCAAAATATGGTTTAATGATTCATTTTGGTCTTTATAGCTTATTAGGTGGAATATATAAAGGACAAAAAGGACCAACTTATGCCGAATGGATTGAATGCGAGAAAAAAATACCTTATTTAGAGATGAATAAACTCGCAAGTATTTTTAATCCTATATACTTCAATGCTGATGAAATTTGTTCTTTTGCTAAAAAATGCGGAATGAAATACATCGTTATTACCACTAAACATCACGAAGGTTTTGCCTTATTTAATTCATCTGTAGATAGTTTTAATTGCTATGAATATTCTCCTTGTAAGCGAGACTTAATAAAAGAATTAGCAGATTCTTGTAAAAAATATGATTTAAAACTCGGATTTTACTATTCTCAATGTATTGATTGGCGAGAAAAAGATGGTGGAGGATATACAATTGATTCTACTGGTTCTGCTGGTGATTCATGGGATAATAATTGGGATTATCCAGATAGAACAACAAAAAATTATGAAAGATGTTTCAATAAAAAAATAGTCCCACAGGTAAAAGAATTATTAACAAATTATGGAGATGTATTCTTAATGTGGTTTGATATGCCGCTCGATTCAACTCCATCACAGAGCAAATTTTTATATCAATTAGTCAAAAATTTACAGCCAAATTGCTTAATAAATTCTCGCTTAGGAAATGGTAATTTTGATTATGTTTCTTTAGGTGATAATGAAATTCCCGAATTTATCCCTTCAAAAATTAATGAAAATATAGATTATAATAATATTGAAGGATTTAAAAAATCACCTTATGGATTATATGAATCAGCTTGCACTTTAAATCATTCATGGGGATATAGTTTAATCGATAATGATTGGAAAAGTTCAAAAGAAATATTAAATAATAGAATTAAATTAGAAAAATTAGGAATTAATTATCTTATAAATATCGGGTTAGATTATCTTGGAAGAATTCATTATAAAGCGAGTGAAATTCTCGAAGAAGTTCAAAACCTTTATAAAAACTATAAAAATTAAGTTTAAGAAGCATTTATGAAAGAAAGAAAATATCAATTATATTAATATCAATTTTCACTCCAATTTTAATTTTAGCAGAAGCATTTTTTGGATATACAAGTGTTTATTATCACGCCGAAGAATATAATCATTTAGAAAATATATCCTATATAACATATAAAGACTATACATTATTTTCTAAAAAAGAAAATGAAATTGATTCATTATTTATTTTTTATCCTGGTGCTAAAATAGAGAATAAAGCCTATATTGAACTGGCTGAAACAATAGCTGGTGAAGGTATCGATGTTGCCTTATGCTCTATGCCTTTTAATTTAGCCTTTTTTGGAATAAATAAAGCAAATAAAATTATCAAAAAATTATATTACTCTCATATTTATATCGGCGGACATTCATTAAGAGGAGCGATGGCATCAAGTTTTGCTTATAAAAACGGGAATAAATTAGATGGAGTAATTTTACTCGGAAGTTATGCAACAAAAATTATGCCTAACAATTTAAAGTGTTTATCATTGATGGAATCAAATGATAAAATTGTTAAAAAAGATAAATTCGAAAAAAATAAAGAATTCTTTAATAAAAATCTTTACATTGAAATGATTATCGAAGGTATAAATCATTCAATTTTTGGAAATTATGGATTGCAAAATAAGGATGGCATTACTGAAAATTCCAATCTGAAGAAATAGAAAATCACTGCAACAAAAATCAAAGAATTAGTTGAGTTATAAAGACAATTTTAAATAGCAAATCTAAATTGTATCTTAATAATATATTGATAATATTTCAACATTAGCTCTTTCTGCTGTTATATCAATATCGATTGATTGCGCATAAACATTATCTAAAGAACAATAATATTCAAATGTTTTATTTTCGTAACCCTGATTTAATGCTTTAACTAAATAAGAGCTTATTATTTTGTTACCGCTGCGTGTAAAAGTAACAACTATATCACAATTAGAAAATACATTATAAAAATCACGTGTAAAATCTTGTAAACAGCTATATCCTTGATTATAATTTTCGGTATTTCCTAAATATATTCCATCATGATTGCAATCATCTTGCCAACCAAAACTATCTAATCTATTGACCCAACGGTCTCCGGTATTAGAATTAGATATAATGCTTAATGCCGTTCTCCATTTTACATATTCAGAATCTGTTCTATTTTCTGAAGTAAAACATCCATTCATATGATATTTAAGTTGTACTGAAAAATCACCACTTAGATTTTCAGCAACTTTATACCAACCATTTTTATCTATCCAATTATTAATATTTTGATAATTTAGTTTATTTTTGCCAGATTCAATAATCTCTTTTGTAACTTTTTGAGAGCCTGGAAAATGGTATCTCACATTCATTACTCCATCTTTATCCTGAAGTATTTTAGTAATTTGCTTAGTTTCAGTAGCCAAATTTTCAATAGTTGGGGAAGGCAAAGTAAATTCATCATTTTCTTTACCAATATAAATTTGAGGAGTATGAACAATATTTCCTTCTTCATCTAAATAGTTAATTTTAAATGATTTGAAATTCTCTTCGAAATATTTTTTATAATCCGTTCCTTCTTTTACATCTGAAACACGGAAATATTTCATGTTATCTTTTATCGCTGGACCAATTTCTAAACCATATTGTTTTATATCTTCTTTAACAGTACGTGAAAAGTCTTCTATTTTAGCAATTGGTGAAGACTCATTAAATTGATAAGAAGACTCTTTAGAAGCTAAAAAACAAAATACCGGTTTTCCATTTAAATAAAAGTAAATAGAATTATCTTGTCTAAATGCAATATCTATATACTTATCTTCCAATCCTTTTGATAATAAGGCATCATATTTATAAATTTTACTTGTTTCAGAACCATAAAAGTCTTGATAATTTCCTTGATCATCTTTTAACTTTAAAGTTCCATTTCCTATTTCAAAATGTTTAGATTTAAAAATTACGTTCCAATCAGATTCACAGTTATTAATTACATAAGATAATGATAATGTAAAGCCATCATTTACTTTAAATGGAGTATATTTTTTTAATGCTTTAACATCATTAAATTCTTCTTCAGTAAAAGAATAAGTGACGGTATATTCTAAATTATCATTTCCCATATTGCCTTCGATGATAGAGTAATCTGGCATCATAAAATCTACTTTAGGTGATTCATAAAAAAATTTATCTCCTATTTTATATTCCTGATTAACTGTTTTAAATTCTTCATAATTATCGTAGCAGTAATGGATTGTCAATAATCTTTTTTCATCATTTATAGTATTGCTTGTTTTACTATCATCAGCGGTAGTAGATAAAGAAGAACTAATAGAAGAAACTGAGCTTCCTGAAATATTAGAACTAGAAATATTAGAACCAGCGCATGATGTGAGCAACAATAGACTTGCCAATAAAATTTTCTTTTTCATAAATCACCTTTTATTTATATAGAGCATCATAAAGTTCACTGAGATATATGTTTTGATTTAAACGAATTATATACTTAACATTATTTATTGACTCTCGCCAACTTGTCATAATCGAAGCATCTTTTCCCCAACGAAGATATGATTCTAAACGATATGGTCCAACTTGATCCATCAGATCATCGATTACCTCAACAGCGTGATCATATGATAAATTATTAGCTAGTAAATATTTTGCCCTTTGATACATATGCTTTTTAAATGTTTCATTTTGTGAAAGCTTATTGAAAATATTATATTTAAAATAAGAATTAGCATGATTCTTATTAAAAAAGTTTGTCGATTCTGTAAAAGCAAAGTCAACATCATGAATCGAAAATCTCCATTTTCCATCTGCGTATTTGTTCTTAGAATCAATTTTATTTGTTTTCCAAATTCGCAAATTATTATAATTTCCTACAAAATCCCAATTGCGAGCAAAAGAATGAGCAATCATCACATCGATAAATGAGTCTTCATCAATATATTCTGAAACGAATTTGTTATATACTTCTTCATCAGTAAAATCATTGTTGTCAACAAATTCATTAAGCTTAGCTATTTCTTCCATGCACTCATTTTCATCGCCTTCATCAACTAAATAATTGCCTTTAAGTTGTAATGCTAAAACATTAGATTTTTTTACGCCATAATTATCAGAATAATAAACATCTGAATAATGTTCCCTTATAGTTTCAAGTCCCCAATATTCACCATTGATATATGTTAAACAAGGACGACTAGCAGTAGTTGAAGCATTAGTATAAGCCATTAAATTTTGTATTATGGCATCATTAAGTCCTGTCCATTGTTCAAAACAGTTGCCACCATTATGCAATCTAAATCGAGTAATATCTGTCAAATCATTTTCTTGATTTCCTAATTGTTTTCTGTCTCCGAATACTTTTTCTTTAACAGGCTTGTTTTTTTCACCGAATTGATTTTTATTAAAATTTAAATTCAATGTTCTTTGAGGATAACCACTAGACCAATTACCGCCAATTTTAATTTTAGTATTGCGATAAAAAGTCTGATCATAAATAGGATCTAAGTATTCTAAATTAGCTCTTTTCTCAATTTCTTGTTCCGGTTTATTATAAAAACCTTCTTTTTTAGAAAAAATATCTTCATAAGGCATAGATAAACTTATAACAGGAATAGTAAATTTATTTTGAATATCATCATCAACAAAATAAGATAAAGAACGGGTAAACAATTGTTCGTTCGTGTTTTTATCAATCAGCTTTATTGTTAAAACTATAGATTTTTTAGTCAGATAATAATTTTCCGGCTTTTGAACATTATAGATATAATCTGTTGAAATGCATCTTCCATTAGTGTTTAAAGGAAGAATTCCATCAACCGATGTTGTGAGAGGATAATTTTCAATATTTCCTATTTTCATCTTTTCTATATGTATCGGTTTACTATAAGTATTTTTTGAATTATTTTCAGGAACAGATGAATCAAAAGAATAAAGCAAACGATAATCTTTATCAGTCATTTTAAATTTCAAATCAAATTCTTCATCATAAAATCCAGGATTATGACTGACATATAATCCATCATATAGCTCTACCATTCCTTCAACTTCATTATTTAAAGTTGCAGGATCATCTTCTTTTTCACCAGATGTTTTTCGATTGATTATTATTTCATTACTTTCGCACGAAGTTAACATGAAAGCGATTAAAATTAAAAATAATTTGTTTTTCATACAAATATTTTACATTATTTTCTTTTGTTTTGAACATATTTTTCATGTTTTCTGATGGTTGTAAATCTTAAATTTAAATGCTATAAAACATTTGAGGTATTTTTTATGATCAAAAACAAAAAAATGATTTTAGAAACTATAAAATTCTTGTTGTCTTTAGTTTTTTCTATCGGTATATTTATCCTTGGTTTTGTTTTAGGAAAACAATGTGATTTTTCCATAGTTTATTATTATATTGGAGTACTTGTAGTTTTTTTTGGATATTTAATTTTTTGCTTAGCATATTATGCTAAATACGAAAAAGAAATTCAAAATATGAAATCAAAAAACTTTATCAATCATATAGAAGAACAAAAGAAATATATAAATTCAAATATATCAGAAACAAAAAATAAAATTTTAAAAATGTATTCCTTCTGTATTTGCAATATATTCGTTTCTTATTTTATTTACTATTTTTGTTTATTTTTTACCGGATTAGTTTATCCAACAATTATAAATAATGATAATATTGCACCTTTAGCAGCCTTTACTGCTGTAGTTTTCGTAATTATCTTTTTAATAATTTTAATTCCTTACTTCAACAGTTTAAAAGCAAATAAAATTACTTTGTCATATCAAAAAAATCAATATAAAACTCTTACAACATTTATCGCTGAAATCTTTAAAAGCGAAGATATCAATAAATCTTTTATAGTCAATATAAATATTAACGATAGCAATTGTGCTATCGAAGAAAAAAACGATAAATTAATTTTTTATGTTGGTGATCTTCTTTTAAAATTTTTAACTTTAGATGAACTAAAATCTGTCTTCTATCATGAACTTGCTCATTATAAACATAAAGATACAAAATATTTATCTAAAATTAATAAAAAACAAACATTTGTTGAAAAATATTCTTTTCTTTTTATATGTCCTTGCGCCTTAAAAGTTTCCGTTGAAATAGAATTATCGAAAATCATATCTAGTAAATATTACGAACAAAAAGCCGATGATGAAGTTCTCGACAAAAATTTAAACAAAGAATTTTCTCAAGCTAATGTAAAATTATTTGGTCTATCTTTAATTTCTAGTGCACCTAACTTTGAAATTATCAACAAAATAAATGAAGAAAAAGGTTTTTCTGAAGAAACAATATCTTTAAATTATAAGCTTATATATGAGAACTATATGAAAAATATATCCACATTTGATTATATTTCTACTCATCATCTTGAAGAAAGAATTTCAACTCATCCAAATGTCAGAATGAGAAGAGAAAAATTTCATCTCAATAATATAGATATCAATTTGATTGAAAACAATTATTTCAATGATGATATAAAATTGGCTTATATTAATTTTAATAAAGATAATAAGTCTAATTTCAATCCTAATTTTTGTGAAACATATAAACTTTATAAAGAAAATATCTGTAATTTAGATAATATTTCTAACAATTCTGAATTAGTAAAATTATTAAATGATGCATTATCTTATAACGATTTTAATAATGGTTTAAAAATAGCTAATATTCTGATAAAAACTGATGAAGATAATTCCTTTATCAATTATGCTTTAGGTTATGCTTATTTTAATTTGCTCGATGAAAAATGTATAAAGTATTTGCAAAAAGTTATTGACGCTAATAATTCTAACTATAAAATGCAAGCTTTATCTCTGCTTGGACAATATTATGTTTATATGGGAAATGAAGAGAAAAGAGATGAACTTAGAAAAATCCAACCAGATTTCATAGATGAAAATATCATTTTAAGCAAAGTTTCCAGCTTAGAAAAATACGATAAACTAATTGTTTTAGAAGACAAAGAAATCATCGATAAAATTATAAATATTGTTAAAGATAAAGAGGAGATAATCGAAGTTCGAGCAGGTATAAAAAGAATCAAGTCAAATCAATGTATTCATATTATTTATATATTAAAAAAGAAACCAATTAATATCGGTGATATATATGAATATATCAATTCAAATGCTTATTTAATGGATAGCGAAATCAATAATATGCTTTCCATAAAGAAAACTCTCTTGAATTATTATCCATGCCTAAAAAAGAAAAAATATATAATTTATATTCGCACAAAAAATTAATAAAATATAAAAATCATTAATATTTTCGAAAGAAAATCTTCTTCTTTCATTGCTTACAAAAAATGAAAAGTATATACTAATGAATAGATAAAAAACGAGGTTATACTATGAAAATTAACGGAACTTATTTAACTGTTAGAGAAATATATGAAGCCATCAGCAATAATGATGAAACACTTGATGGAAAAGAAGTTATCATCGATGGCTGGGTTCGTACAAATCGTTTGATGGGAAATTTAGGTTTCATCTCTTTTAATGATGGTACTTGCTTTAAATGCGCTCAATTAGTTTATAATTCTAATTTAGATAATTTTGAACTGGCCAGCAAATCCAAACTTGGACAAGCCATTTCCATAGAAGGAATTGTTCATTTAACCCCAAGCGGAAAACAACCATTTGAAATCGAACTCACAAAATATGTTTTAGTCGGTGATGTTGATGAATCTTATCCTCTTCAAAAAAAGAAAACTTCTTTTGAATATTTAAGAACTATTCCTCATCTTCGCCCAAGGGCAAATACTTTTACTGCTTTATATAGAGTCAGAAGTGTTTTAGCATTTGCCATTCATGAATTCTTCCAAGGAGAAGGTTTCATCTATGTTCATACCCCTATTTTTACTTCCAATGACTGCGAAGGCGCTGGTCAAGCATTCAAGATTTCTACAGGAGACAAAAATCCTGATGAATTCTTTGGAAAACCAGTTACCTTAACTGTTTCCGGTCAACTTCATGTTGAACCTTTAGCTCTTACTTTCCGTGATGTCTATACATTTGGTCCAACATTCAGAGCTGAAAAAAGTTCTACTACAAGACATGCTGCTGAATTCTGGATGGTTGAACCTGAAATTGCCTTTGCTGATATTTATGATGATATTGATTTAATGGAAGATTTCATGAAATATATCGTTAAATATGTTTTAACAAATTGTCCTGATGAAATGGCTTTCTTCGATCAAAGAATTGAACCAGGATTGCTTAATAAACTCAACGACTTTGTCAATAAAGAATATGAAATAGTTTCTTACGATGATGCTATTAACATCTTGCTTGATGCCCAAAAGAAAGGCGTCAAATTTGAAAACAGCGACATTAAATGGGGAATGGATCTCATGAGTGAACATGAACGTTTCATTGTCGAAAAAACATTTAATTGTCCAGTTTTCTTAATTAACTTCCCAAAAGATATCAAAGCTTTCTATATGAAACAAAATCCAGATGGTAAAACAGTCGCCGGTGTTGACCTATTAGTACCTGGTATCGGTGAAATTTGTGGCGGATCAGAAAGAGAAGCCGATTTCAATAAATTAAAAGCCCGTATCGATGAATTAGGACTTGATGAAAAAGCTTACGAATGGTATTTGGATACCCGTCGTTATGGTGGTTGTCCACATGCTGGCTTTGGATTAGGCTTTGATCGATTATTAATGTTTATCACTGGTATGGAAAATATCCGTGATGTTGAAATATATCCAAGAACCTATAAAGAGATTAAATACTAATGAGTAGAAAAGACAGAAAATCTAACCCAGATTTAACTGCTGAATGGCGTATGGAGCAAGATCAAATAAAAAATGGTCAAACTCCTAATTCTACTCCATATCAATTTTCTAACAATAATTTTGATAATTCTTATCCTTATTATCAACAACCTCAGCAAAATATTCCTCCTTATAACGCACCAAAACCAGGTGCTGATTACTATGGTTTTGATAATAAAAAAGAAACTAGTAATGTCCAAAACGAGCAGAATAAATCTCGCGTTAAACAAAATCAAAAAAAAGAAGATGATATTGAAAAACAATATCGATCTGCGCAAAGAAAAAGATATTTTCTTCGTGGTCTTTTGATTTTAATAAATTTAGGATTGTTATCTTATGTCTGTTTAAGTGTCGTTGGAATAATTTTTGATTCTCAAGGGAATAATGAAAAAAATATCGATGCGTATATAACTTTAAAAGGAAAAAACAAAAAAGATTCTCAAAAAATTTATGATCGATTATTGGATGAAAAAGAAGTTTCAACTTTCAATGATTATGGCATTCTCGGTGATGATTTATATCTTTCAAATTATTCATTAAAAAATACTTCTTCTTTCCAAGAGTTCTACTTTAGCCGAATTGATAACGTTAAGGACAATGAAGATTTCTATTGGGCAAGAATGGAAAAACTTAATTTTTCTAATTTTGAACCAGGGGATTATGCTCTTACTACTAATCTAGCGAACAAATACCCTCTCAAATATAATGGTAATTCTTCTATTTATCAAACTTTCTATTCTCTTCCTAATTCTTCAGGTGAAAGAAGAGAAATTACTATAAAAGGAAATAAAGTTTCCCCAATTTTCTTAATTTCTGTTAATGTTATTACCGAACTTCCAGAATTTTGGTACGATGTTGTCTATTACGCTGATAGAGATAGTGAAATTCCTAATATTGATAGAATAACTTCTAAAGTTGTTTATAAAGATGAAGGAATGCAATCGGTTTATTTAACAAATGCTAATTACGCTATAGATTTATCAGGAACCGATAACTTTTCTTCAAAATATACAGCGTTAGAAGGTTTTACAGTTGATGATAACAACAATTTCATCAAAGAAATAGGCGGATATTTAACCGGTGCTAATTCTTTAGTAGATGATAAGAGTTCTGTTTTAAATTCTATATATAAAAATGATCATTTAGGGAAAAAAGTTTTTACATTAAAAAATGATGATAATATCGATATTAAAACCGATAATATCAACAAAATACTTTCAGCAAAATAATTAATTAAAATTTATGAATCTTAGCGAGGCCGCCTTTAGCGGTCTCTTTATAATCTGCAGATAAATCTTTTCCTGTTTCTTTCATCACTGCTATAACTTCATCTAAAGAGATAGCATTATGACGATATGGAACTAAATGTTTTGCAAAAACATAAGAATTAAAAGCTTTAATAGCTGATATAGAATTTCTTTCGATACAAGGAATAGCTACATATCCCCCTACAGGATCACATGTTAACCCTAACTGATGCTCTAAAGCCATTTCTGAAGCATATTCTATATGATCAAATGAAAGTCCATCAGCAGCGCATAATGCACCTGCAGCCATACTTGTTGCTGAACCAATTTCTGCTTGACATCCACCTACTGCTCCTGATATTGTCGCATTTCTTTTTATTATTGTTCCAATTAAACCAGCAACAATTAAGGCATCTATCAACTTATCTTCTTTATAATTTAATTGCTTTTTTAAATAATAAAGAACTGAAGGCAAAACACCCGCTGAACCACAAGTTGGAGAAGTAACAACCAAGCTTCCAGCAGCATTAGATTCGCTTACAGCATAAGCATAAGTTGAAATATATAAATCTCTTTTATCAGCATCTAAACAATTTTGAGCTTCTTTATATAAAAGAGGAGCTATTCTTTTTATATGCAATTTACCAGCGATATATCCTTCGCTTACCAGGCCATTTTCTATTTCTTTTTCCATATGAGATAAAATAGATTTTAAATAATCCTCTATACTTTCACCTTCATACTTTTTAACAAAATCCATATAACTCATTTCATTTTTTTCAATATAATCTCTTACTTCCTTAAATGAAGAGAATGGATATACAAGTTGATCCTTTTCAGCTTCGCCATCTTTTTTAGCTATCTGTCCACCGCCTAAAGAGAAATACATTTCTTCTTTGACTAATTTTTCATCCAAAAAAGCTTGTATTTTCATAGTGTTTGGAAATTCTGGAATATTTTTTAAATCAAATATAACTTCACAATCTTTTAAAACATCTTTAATAATTTTATCGGTTAAATGCCCCTTTCCAGTCAAAGCCAAAGAACCAAAAAGAGTGACAATAAAGTGATAATTTTTATTATCATTTATCTCTTTTAAAAAACTTTGACAGATTCTATAAGGGCCAATTGTATGACTAGATGATGGACCCGGACCAATACGATATAAATCTTTTAATGAACAGAGCATATTTATTTTAATAAATCCACAAGAATAGAATCTAATATATAGATATAATCTTCTTTTACGCGGACTCCTTCTTCATCAATTATAAGATATTCTCGAGTATTTTCAACTTCTTTTTTATATTCTTCAAGAAATTCCGATTTGAACTTATCGTAGTATTGTTTGAATGTAAATCCCTTATCAAGACGCAAATTAAGCATGATGAAATCATTTTTTTGTTCAAAAAAATCTTCAACATTTTCATTCAAAATATACTTGCCATCTATATATTTTAAAATCGAACGAGTCCTAGTTGCTCTTACACCATTATAAAATGAAGTCGCTCCAAGACCAGCAGCAAGATAGTCTTCTCCTAGCCAATACGTTAAATTATGTTTAGATTCATAACCAATTTTAGCAAAATTAGATACTTCATATCGGAAGAAGCCTTTGTCTTTTAATAATTTTTTAGCTTCATAATAGATTTCCGCATATTCATCATCTTCAATCGGTTGAAGGTGAATATTATGAAGATATGTTCCTTCTTCAATAGCTAGCGGATAAATTGAAATATGTTTAGGATTTAAATTTAAAATAAAATTCAGGTCTTCGATAAACGCTTCTTTAGTACTTTTTGGCCAACCATAAATAAGATCGAAATTATAATTTATAAAATCATTAGCATCCAAAAGTTTTTTTATTTCAACAAGCTTATTTTTATCAGTGTGTCGATTTAAATAATAAAGATTATCTTGTAAAGTTTCTACGCCGATAGAAAGACGATTGATACCATATTTTTTCAATAATTTTATTTTTTTATCTGTAATTTCTATTGCTGTAGTTTCAATTGAATATTCTTCTAATTGACTTAAATCGAAATTTTCCTTAACAAAAACAAACAAATTTTCCAAGTCTTCACAGGATAAAGAAAGAGGAGTTCCCCCACCGATATAGATTGTTTTCAAAGGAATTTTAGGAAGATTTTTTAATTCACAAAAAAGTGATTTCAAATAAGGTTTTATAAATTTTTCAATAAATAAAATCTTAGGGAAATCACAATATGCACAAATATTTTTACAAAAAGGAATATGAATATAAAGACTAATTTTCTTCATCGTTATCTTGGGAATCAGCATTTTCAAGATAGTCTTGCTTTTCAATTTCAGCAATTCTTCTATTTTCTTCTTCTTCGTTTAACGATTCTTTTTTTATTTGCTTAATTTGTTTTTTTCTTTCTCTGGCTTTTTCTTTTTCAATTCTCTCTTTTTCAGCTAAATTATCTTCTTTGACAATTAAATTATCTATATGTTCTTTTGATGCACTTTTTTCATCATGTTTTTCTTCAGGTTTTAGTCCTGGAACGTATTTTCTAAGCAAGAAAACAACAACGGCTATAGCTGCAATAACAGCAATAATAATCAAAGCTACCATAATAATAAATTCTCCTTTAATTCTAATTTATCGGCGAGGTATCGGTGTATAAACAAATTTGTTTCTGATCTGAGATTTTTTATAAAAACCACTATCGGCCAAAAAATCCATTGAAGTTCTTGCGGTCTCATATGCAACATCTTCTTCTTTTTTAAATTGAGCTATTGTGTAATGTTTTCCAATAGTGCAATGCAGAGCATAGAAATGAGCTTGCGTTTTTTTCAAATACGGATAAATCTCCATAAGGTTTTGAACAATGCTTCCTATTGCATTTTTTTCTACACCTGTAGGAAATACTGGAAGAGCAACTTCACCTTGACTGACAAGATTTTTAGGTATATTTTCTTCATCATAGATAAATGATGGAATTTTTTTAACTATAGGCTTTACTTCTTCGACAATTTCTTCCTTTTTTTCTTCCATAATAGGTTCATCTATTTTATATTGTTCTTCTTTAACAAATTGAATCTTAACTTCTTCAATCAAATCCATTAAAGTATCTAGATCACTATCTATTACATCTAAATAATATACAACAAAATAAGTTAAATCTCCTGTTTCTTGAACAATTTTTTTAACTTTTCTAATTTCTTCCTGGTGATCAAATCCTATTCCTTCAGTTAACATTAAAAATCCTGCATCTTCAAAGCCTTTAGATAAAAGCACTTTTGCAAGAATTGAAGAAGTCTCTTCTAGCTGATAATCAAAAGGTTTAATATAATCAAAATAGAAAAAACTAATAATGCTTTTTAAAAGAGGAGAAAAATCTTCATCATTTAAAAAATTTAAATAATTATCAATCAATCCATCAAGTTCTTCAAGTGGAGCAGCTTTATAAATATAATTTTTTTGAAAATAATGAGGAGTATCTATTTCTGAACTTCGGAAATAATTTTTTAAACTATCTTCATAGCTTTCGCCAGCAACCATGCCATTTATGGCTAAAAGCAGTTCTTTATTTATATTAACCTCATGATTTTTAAAATATTCTAAAGTATTTTGATAAGCACATAAAGGAGCAACATTAGCTGGTAATACACCAATATCATGTCTTATTATATGAAGCATCATATCTTCAGTAATAGAATCATCACCATAATTCATTTCAATAAAAAACCTCATCAATACTTTTTCATTGAAAATCTTTTTAAAATCTTCACCCTCTTTATTATAACGAACATAAGTTTGGAAAATTTTTCTTTCAATATTTGAAATCTTTTTAGTTAAATTTCTATATAAGGTCAACGAAAAAGGATGATGATCAATATTTATAAGTCCAGTATCAGCCAAAAAATTAGATCTATATAGCAAAACTTTATCCCAAATCGAATCAATCATCGACATGTTATACGCTTTTTTTACATCATCTTTAGTAGCATAATGTTCTTCAGTAAACCTAATACCCTCATCATGTAGTGCCATATTTTTTCCTCGATTTTTATTATAATTGAATTCCAATTTTAAATAAAGACATTCAGCAAAAAAATACTAATTTACTACTAAAAAGTCAAAAAAACTAATAATTAGACAAAAAAATATACTAAAAAACTCTTTTAGCTTTCAAAAGTTAAAAGAGCTTTTTGTTTTATTATTCTTCATCAATTGACAAAATAGCAATAAATGCTTCCTGTGGAACAGCAACTTTACCAAATTGTCTCATACGTTTTTTACCTTCTTTTTGTTTTTCAAGAAGCTTTTTCTTACGTGAGATATCACCACCATAACATTTGGCAAGAACATCTTTTCTTAAAGCTTTAATATCGCTTCGAGCAATAATTTTTCCACCGATAGCTGCTTGAACTGGAATTTCAAATTGCTGTCTAGGAATAACATCTTTTAATTTATCAACGATAACTCTGCCCCTTCTATAAGCAAAACCTTGATAAACAATAGAAGTTAAAGCATCGCAAACTTCACCATTAAGCAAAATTTCCATTTTGACAAGATCACTTTTTTCATATCCTAATAGTTCATAATCTAATGATGCATAACCAGCACTGACAGATTTTAATCGATCAAAGAAATTAAAAATAATTTCTGAAAGTGGCATTTTGTATTTCAAAGAAACTCTTGTTTGATCAATATAATCCATACTGAGAAATACTCCGCGATGATCTTGGCAAAGTTTCATTAAACTTCCAACGTAACTCGTTGGTGTCAAAACTTCAGCCTTGACCCAAGGTTCTTCAGCAAGTTTGATATTTCCGGTCGGTGGAAATTCACAAGGGTTATCAATAATGTGTTCAACATTATCAGTAGTTGTAACATGATAAATAACACTTGGAGAAGTTGAAATCAGATCTAATCCATATTCATTTTCTAACCGTTCTTGAACAACTTCAAGATGAAGAAGTCCTAAAAAGCCACATCTAAAACCAGATCCTAAAGCAGTTGATGTTTCCGGTTCATAAACCAAAGCAGCATCATTTAAAGCCAACTTTTCCAGCGCCTCTCTCAAGGCTTCAAAATCATCATTATCAGCTGGATAAATACCTGAATAAACCATCGGATTTAATTTCCTATAACCAGGTAAAACTTCTGTACAAGAATTATTTTTTAATGTAACAGTATCACCGACCATAACATCATGGATATCTTTAATTTGCGCGCTTAAATATCCTACTTCACCAGCACCCAATTCTTTGACTCTGACTTCTTTTGGTGTTCTAATACCTAATTCTGTAACAAGATATTCTTTTTTGGTGCTCATCAAAAGAATAGTATCACCAACGTGAATAGTTCCTTCTTTGACTCTGATCATCATTATTACCCCACGATATGGGTCAAAATGAGAATCAAATATCAAAGCTTTTAAAGGAGCATTGATATCACCTTGGGGACAAGGTAAATCTTCTACTATTTTTTCTAAGACTTTATCGATATTCAAGCCTGTTTTTGCAGAAACTGGAACCGCTTCTGAAGGATCCATGCCTAAAGCATCGATCAATTCTTCTTTCGTTCTATCTAAATCTGCACTAGGAAGATCCATCTTATTAATTATTGGCAAAATTGTTAAATCATTATCAATAGCTAAATAAGCGTTAGCTATCGTTTGAGCTTCCACTCCCTGCGTCGCATCAATAACAAGAATTGCACCTTCACAAGCTGCTAAAGAACGTGAGACTTCATAAGTGAAATCTACATGTCCCGGAGTATCGATCAAATTAAAAAGATAATCTTCACCATTTTTAGCATGATAATTAATCGAAACAGCATTTAGTTTAATTGTGATTCCTCTTCGTCTTTCAAGTTCAAGATCATCTAGTAATTGTTCTTTTAATTCTCGGACTTCAACTGCACCAGTCGATTCTAAAATACGATCGGCCAAAGTAGATTTTCCGTGATCAATATGAGCTATTATGGAAAAGTTTCGAATATGTTTTAAATCGTATTTCATTTATTCCTCCAAAAATCATCAACTTCTTGAGTTATTTCATCCTCTGTATATACATAAGAAATATTTTGATATTTTTCCGTTAATATATTGCGATAAGGAAAAGTATTATACCTCATATCTATATATAATAACATACCTTTATCGAATTCGCTGCGTATAACTCTTCCTGCCGCCTGTAAAAACTTGTTAATACCAGGATAGACATAAGAATATAAATATCCTTGTTTTTCTTCATCATCGCTTGAATTTAAATCATAATAATTCTTCAAAGCATCATTTTCATAATTGACCATCGAAAGTCCTACTCCGATAATAATAGCACCGATCAAGCGATCATCAATCAAGTCAATTCCCTCAGAAAAGACTCCTCCAAGAACGACAAATCCAATATTTGTCTTTGTCGGATTTTTTTCAAAATGAGCAAGAAATTCTTCTCTTTTTTCAGTTGTCATACCTGCATCTTGAATATAGAAATTATAATTTTTTGAAAGAGGGAAAATATCTACAATTGCTGTCATATATTTATAACTAGGGAAAAAGACAAAATAATTACCTGTTTTTCCTCCAACAAAAGCCAAAATAGCTTGAATTATCTTTTTCTTAGTAAAATCACGATCTTTATAATATGTTGAAATATTTGTATTAACTAAAACCTTTAAATTTTCTACAGGAAAAGGTGAAGGCAAAAATAATTCTTCATGCTTTTCTTCAGCTTTTAATAAGTCTAGGAAAAAGTTTTGCGGAGTTAATGTTGCACTGAAGAAAGTTCCAGAAAGAAATATATTTTTTGCTGGGCGCATAAAAGGTCTTGAATCTAAACAATTCGCATTAAATTTTAATAGTTTCCCATTTTCCGAGATTTCAAAAAAATAAGAATATGTTTCATCACTTTCTGGCAGACTCAAAAAACTTTTAGCCTTATAATAAACATCAAGAAATTGATCGGTGACATCTTTTCCACCTTCTTGCAAAAAATTTTTTCCTTCTTCTAAAAATTTATCTAAAACCAAAAACAATTCATCTGGTATTCCATCAACTTTCAAAACATTTCCGAAAAAATCTTCTTGTGGAAATTCATTGATATCTAAATTTAAAAAATAATCCATAACTTTTTTTATCAATCTATACATTTTTTTATGATTGAAAGATATAGCTTTAAAATCTTTATATAGCAAAAAGAAAGAATAAAAATCAATTTGACCACTATGCATATCACGAATTCTTGAAGGAAGATTATGCGCTTCATCTATAAGCAGATAATAATTTTTTGGTCCTTCATCAAAAAAACGAATAAGATGAGCTGTCGGATGAAAAAGGTGATTATAATCAGCAATAATTACATCATAAAAAGTTGAAAGATCCAGTTGAAATTCAAAAGGACAGACCTGATATCGATAAGATAAAGAGATTATATCTTGAAATCCTAAACAAGGATATTCTTGATAAATTGCATGAATAATAGCATTGACTTTTTGATAATAATCGACAGCAAAAGGACACTCATCAGGGTTGCAATGTCTTTTTTTATCATTGATGCAAAGGCTTTCTTTACTGTTAATAGTTATCGCATTGATAGTTACACCTTTAGTATTAAAAAATTTTATCGTCTCTAAAACAACTTTTTTTATAGAATTTTTACTGGTCAAATAAAATATTTTTTCGCCTTTATCTTGCATCTTTTTTATATATGGATATAAAGTTGCTGCAGTTTTTCCAATGCCTGTAGGAGCCTCAATATAAGCGAACTCTTCATTATCGGCGGCATCGTAGATAGTTTGAATCAATTCTTTTTGTCCTTTACGATAAGTTGAATAAGGAAAATCAAAAGAACTTAAATCTTTCTTTAATTTTTCTTCATGATTTAAAAAGATCAAAATATGATCATAATAAGTTTGAACTAATTTTAATACAAAACGCTGCAAATCTTCAAAATTATAATCAAAATCATAAAATTTTCTAATCGCATAATTATTTTGTGAAATATACGTTAATCTGATAGAAATTTCGCTCAAATTATTTTGTAAAGCATAAATATAAGCATAAAATTGAGCTTGACCAAGATGCCAATCTTTATTTTCAGTATAAAATTCTTCAAGATCAGCTACAGTAGTTTTAATTTCGTCAATAGTTACTTTGCCATTTTTATCTGTGATAATTCCATCAGCTCTTCCTTCAATAATAAAAGTATATTCTCCAATAGTAAAAGTTGAAGATAAAGATACTTCCTTTTGATATACGGAGGATTGTTCATCTTGATAAACGGAATGAAGTCTTGTTCCTTCTTGCATAGTTCCACTAGAAAAAACACGAGAATCTATACTTCCAGAGCGAAGAATATTATCAACAATATCGTGAACTGAGAGAGAAATTATTTTTTGCATGTTATTAGTTTAGCAAAAAAGAGTCATTATTAATAGAAAATTAAATTGATAAAATTTTAATAAAAGTAATTGAAATTAATATTTTTTTAAAAAAACAAAATTAGGGCTTGATTTCCATTTCAAAATTTGCGATAATTCTACTTGCCGATTAAAACGGATCTGTGGTGTAGTGGCTAACATGTCTCCCTGTCACGGAGAAGATCGCGAGTTCGATCCTCGTCAGATCCGCCATGATGGCCCGATAGCTCAGTTGGTAGAGCAAGGGACTGAAAATCCCTGTGTCGAGGGTTCGATTCCCCCTTGGGCCACCATTTAATCAGTAATACCGATAGAAATTTCTATCGGTTTTTTTAAAAATATAAATGGCATTAAAAAAATATAAAAATATCTATCTTGTTTTAAACGTCCTACTATGGTATATTTATTAATGTTGTAAATAACTAAGTTATTTTATGTTAAAATAATTACGGAGGCTTCAATGAAAGTTATAGGAAATTTCTTTGTTAGAATTGGTCAATGGATTAAAAATACAGCTTGGATTCAAATTATTGGTTTAGTCGGTATAGTTGTCGGTATTATTATTGCTGCACCTTATGCTATTCGTGGTATTCAAGGTTGGGTAGCAACTTGGGATAATTCAACTTTCTATCAAGATCACCGAATCAATTATGAAAAATATCAACAAGTTATCAGCGATGACAAGACTTCTATCATCTTCTTCTATGAAGAATCTTGCGCAAATTGTGAAAGCACACAAAAACACATTGAAGATTTCTACAAACAATATCATGATCTTGAAGGTACAAAATTTGATTTCTATTCCATCAATGTTGCATGGAAAGATGAAGCTAACGATAACGATATAACTAAAGATCAATTAGAAGCTGCTGGTGAAGATTTATTTAATCTTTATAAATCTCAAACTGATTTAAAGATTCTCGGGCAATATACCGATATGAATAACACTCAAGTTACAGGTTTAGCTGATCCATATGATTTCCCAACACCTACTATTCTTTTAGTACAAGATGGTGGTTTAAAGAGCATTCGCTTAGGTTATGATCAAAACACTTTAGATGGTGTCTACGAAAACCTTTATTACATGCTTACTGGTACTGAGTTCTAATATCATTGCGTAAATTTAATTTAGGAGTTTGTCTTACCAAAGATAAACTCCTTTTTTCTTAAAGGAGATATTATGAAAAAAATAATATATTGTTCTTCAATTCTATTAATATTAAGTTCATGTAACATATCATCAACCACTTCATCTTCTTCACTTTCTAACTCTGATATTCCTCTAAATTTTTATGCTGATAATTATTATTTGCTAAAAGACATCAACGCTGACAAAGAAAATATATTTGTATTAATATATAGCTCAACTTGCACTCACTGCATTGAAGTTGAAAAAAGTTTAGCAAATGTCTACAACAATAATTTTTCAAATATCCCACTAGTTACTATAAAACCAAGTGATACTTCCAAATACACATTGCCTTTAGAATATAAAGATGCTGTTGACTTTTATTATCAGCAAGGAAGTGAATATGTATCTCCAGAATTTTTACCAGACTATCTATATAGATTTGAAAACTATCCAACACCTACACTTATGTATCTTAAAGAAAATAGAGAATTAAATCATATTATTTTCGGATTAGAAAATAATGAAGAACTATTGAAAGATTCTTTTCAAAGTTTAATCGAATGAAAAAAGCAGGTCGCCCTGCTTTTTTTATTTCATGAATTGACTAGTCGAACCATTAGGTGTTGCTCCAGTACAAGTTTGAACTTCTTCAGTTTGTGTATAACTTGGATAATAGACTGGACGAGGAACATAATGATGAACTATGCGAGTATTAATTGGACAAATTACAGGTTGTTCAACAGTATGATATCTGTTACAAACTCTTTCTTGAACAGGCATAACAATTGGTTCTAAACGTGGATCGTTGTTTTGATAACAAGGACGAGAATACATATATTTCCTCCTAACTCTCAATTTAAGATATGTATCTTATATAATTATGTTTAGTTTGAAGCCCAATTTATTATATAGAAAATGAAATTTGCCATTCTTCTAAGCATAAGTTTTAATATGAAGAAAAATTATATAATCTTTTATCTTTGTCTATTTTTTATATTTATAATTTATATTTATCCAATTCAATACAAATCAAATATAATCAATCTAGTCAATTTGTTTTTTTATTTTTTCTTACCAGCTCTTTTACCAACTTCTTTTTTCTTAAATATACTTTTAAAAACAAATATAATTCAAAATATAAAAAATAAAAAAGTCAGTTCTTTTCTTATTACTTTTCTTCTAGCTTTTGGTGGAACACCCTTATTTTTAGTTCTTTCTAAATACATAGATAAAACCAAATTTAAAGGGCAAGAATATCGTTTTGTTGGGCCAAGTTTTTCTTTTATGATTTATCTTTTCCAAATAAATCACAATCAATTTTCCTTTCTTTTCAGCTTTCTTTTAATAATGCCTACAATTATTTTAAATTTTATCAAGCCTATTACTTTTGAATTTTATAAATTGCCAGAAAATCAATTTAAATTAAAAGATTTCGTTTCTAGCATCGATGAAGTCATCAAATCAATATATAAACTTTTAATGATTATAGCTTTAATATTTTTATTTAAACCACTATTTGAAAATATTTTTCCACCAAATATCTATAATTTTATCTGTGGAATATTTGAATATACTTCAGCTTCTATTCAACTTGTAAAAAGCGATGAAATTTTACCTCTAATTTTCATTTTAGAGTTCAATGGTATCAGTTCAATGCTAGCAATAAAAAATGAATGTCCTAAATTAAATATAAGAACATTCATTATAAAAAGAGCATTTTTATCTGGAATAATTATGCTATTATTTTCTTTTTTGCTTAAATCCCTCAATTACTGAAGCCGGAACTAAAGGAGTAATATTAGTGTTTTGAAAATATAATTCTTTTATCCTCGAAGAAGAAATAAAAGCATGATCACGACGGCTGATAAGAAAAACCATTTCTATCTCTGGATCAATATATTCATTGACTGAAGCCACTTGATATTCATATTCAAAATCTGGAACAGCCCTAAGCCCACGAATAAGAATTTTGCTATTGAATTCTTTAGCCTTATCAACAACTAAACCATCAGTTATAGTCACAACAACATTTGGAGTATCTTTTAAAGCTTCTTCGATCATCTTTTTTCTTTCTTCAGCTGTGAAAAAACTTTTTTTATCAGCATTATTAGCAACGATAACAACAATCTTATCAAATAATTTTAAAGAACGCTTTATTATATCTAAATGTCCATTAGTAATTGGATCAAAACTTCCAGGATAACAGGCTACTCTCATTTTATTCTCCTATAAACTGTGACATATTTATCACTATATTTATATACTTTACTTTGAAAGTTTTCATTTTCTATCGGTTCTTCCAAAGTTTCTATAACCACACGTGAATTTTCTTTTAACAAATTCAAATCCAAAAGAGTCGAAAGTAATTTTGTAGCCACGCTTTTCATTTTATATGGAGGATCTGCAAAAACCAAATCAAATATTTTTCCATTTAAATTTTTTAACGCCTTCATATAATCATCCAAGACAATATCGTAATCTTCTGAAGGAATTTTAATTTCATCAATAGTCTTTTTTATAGCATTTGTCGATAATTTTAACGCATCGACAAAAACAACATGTTTAGCTCCGCGAGATAAAGACTCAAGTCCATAAGCACCGCTACCAGCAAATAAATCCAATACTTCATATCCATCGATAGGACCGATAGCCGAAAATATAGATTCTTTTATTCTATCCATCGTTGGTCTAACGTCTTTAGAATCTGGTTGATTAATATGACGATGACGATATTTTCCAGCAATTATTCTTATCATAAACACCTCTAGTGTTATTTTAAAACATTTCTATCAACTTTGTCATCGATTTAATATAAATTGTGAGAAATCTTCTATTTGATCATCAGAAGAAGCAATGATTTCTTCTTTTTGTTTTTCCCATTTTTTATCCATAACAGCTACTACATTGAATCCTAAAGATTTAGCACATTTCATAGAAGCGAGAGAATCCTCAAAGAAGAGAATCTGATCAGGTTCTATTTTATATTCATTCAAGATTTCTTTAAAAAAATTTGTATTACTTTTATTTATCTTTAAATTTTGACTGGTATAAAAATGTTCAAAATAAGAAACAATGCCATATCTTTCTAAACAAGGCTTAAACATTTCTTCATTGCAAGATGTTGCTATTGCTAAATGAACATTTTTATTTTTCAAATAATCCAAAAACTCTTTTACACCTTTTTTTAAATTTACATTTTCAGCATATTCTTTAATTGCAAGATCAGACCATTCTTTCATTATCTGCTCTTCATCAATATCTAGTTTATATGTATTTTTTGTATAAGTTGCTGTTTCTTCGAGCGTCAAAGGAGCAATAGCAATATGATAATCTTCGCCCATTATCAAATTATGATTTTTAAAAAATAATAAATCGATATCATTCCAGATTTTCAAAGAATCTAGAATTGTTCCATCTAGATCAAAGAGAAATAATTTTATATTTTCAATTTTTTTCATGGCTTTATTATAAATTATTTTCAATGTATTTCATTTTGAAAACGCTTTATTTATAAAATTAATACATTTATTTTACATTGCCATGAATTGTATTTAATAAATTAATAAATAAATTGCAAAAATAAAAAATATATGCATTTTGAAAACGCTTTATAAACACAATAATTATGTTATATGTTAAAATTATAGAGTTAAAACTAAATTTATGAGGTAACTTATGAAAAACATACGCAATATTGCAATTATAGCCCATGTTGACCATGGTAAAACAACTTTGGTCGACCAATTGCTTAAATATTCTGGAACTTTCCGTGACAATGAAAATGTTGCAACAAGAGTAATGGATTCCAATGATATCGAACGTGAAAGAGGAATTACTATCTTAGCTAAAACAACTGCTATTAACTATAAGGACTATAGAATCAATATTCTCGATACTCCAGGACATGCTGATTTTGCCGGTGAAGTTGAAAGAATTATGAACATGGTCGATGGTGTTGTTCTCGTCGTCGATGCTTTTGAAGGAACAATGCCACAAACTCGTTTCGTTTTAAAAAGAGCGTTAGAATATCATTTAAAACCTGTTGTTGTCATCAATAAAGTTGATCGTCCAAATGCTGATATTCAAAAAACATTAGATGAAGTATTAGAATTATTCATTGAACTCGGTGCTGATGATTCACTTCTCGATTATAAAACAGTCTTCGTCTCTGCTTTGAAAGGAACTTCAAGCTACGACATGGATTTATCCACACAAAAAGAAGGAATGGATCCATTATTTGAAACTATCATCAATGAAATTCCTGCCCCAAAAACCGATAGTGATGCTCCTCTTCAATTCCAACCATCACTTCTTGACTACAATGATTATGTCGGAAGAATCGGTGTTGGCAGAGTAGATCGCGGTACAATTCATGTCAATGATAATGTTACTTGTATCAGAATCGATGGAAGCACAAAAAATTTCCGCATACAAAAACTCTATGGTTATTTAGGTTTAAATCGTATAGAAATTGAACAAGCAGAAGCCGGAGATATCTGTGCTATTGCTGGACTTGCTGATATCAATGTTGGTGAAACTATTTGCGATCCAGCTCACCTTGATCCACTTCCACTTTTAAGAATCGATGAACCTACATTACAGATGACATTCTCTACAAACAATTCTCCATTCTCAGGAAGAGAAGGAAAATTATTAACTGCCAATAAAATTTACGAAAGACTCCTAAAAGAAACAAGAAAAGATGTTTCGTTAAAATTCACTCAACCTTCTCCAGAAACATTCATCGTTACTGGACGTGGTGAACTTCATCTTTCAGTTTTAATTGAATCCATGAGAAGAGAAGGTTTCGAACTTCAAGTTTCACGTCCTGAAGTTATTCTCAAGAAAATCGATGGAGTAGTCAATGAACCTTTTGAAGATTTACAAATTGATGTCCCAGATCAATATGTTGGAAATGTCATGGATTTAGTCGGAAAAAGAGGTGCTGAACTTTTAAATATGAATAGCGAAAACGGATTGACCAGACTCAATTACATCATTCCTTCTCGCGGTTTAATTTCCTTCAACAGCACATTCATGATTCTCACTTCTGGATATGGAATTATCAATCACTCATTTAGAGAATATCGTCCTATTGTTAAAATGAATATTGGACAAAGAAGTGTTGGTGTTTTAGTCGCTACAGATAGCGGTAATGCAACAGCTTATGCTATTAAATCAACTGAAGAAAGAGGAACTATGTTCATCGCTCCAGGAACCGAAGTCTACGAAGGCATGATTGTCGGTGAAAATAAATATGAAAACGATTTAGCTGTCAATGTTGTCAAAGCTAAAAACTTAACCAACCAACGTTCATCAAATAAAGACCAAACAGTTGTTTTAAAAACTCCAAGAAAACTCACCCTTGAAGAATGCTTAGACTATATCAACGCTGATGAATTAGTTGAAATAACTCCGAAAAGCATTCGTATGAGAAAGAAAATTCTTGAAACAACTTTACGTAAAAAATACGAAGCCCATCATCAAGACGATATAGCTTAATTGATTACATTTAAAAAATAATGTAATATAATTAATATAGATGGGAGGTCCATATGGCAAAACATAAAATTTGCATTGATTTAGGCACTGCCAATACTTTAATTTGGACAGATGCTGGAAAAACTATTGCTTTTAATGAACCTACCATTATCGCTATTGATAAACAAAAAAAAGAAGTAGTCGAAATCGGTTATTTAGCCCATAAAATGATTGGAAGAACTCCTTATGGAGTAGATGTAATCTTCCCGATTCAAAATGGAGTAATAGCCGATTTAGATGCTTGTTTAAAATACATCGAACGCGCATTCAATATATTGCGATTAGAAAAATTGCTCCATAATTCATATTTATATTTTGCAACTCCGAGCAATATAACACCTGTTGAACAAGAAGCTTTAATTCAACTAGGAATAAGATTAGGGGCAAAAAAAGTCAATATTGATTCCGCTTTAAAAATGTCAGCACTTGGAACTGGCACTGATATTTATTCACCTCATGGTACTTTGGTTCTCGATATCGGAGCAGGAGTAACCAATGTTGGAATAATAGCACTAGGCGATATTGTCTATACTAAAGCTTTTTATCTAGCTGGCAATTCTTTTACCAAAGCTATTATCAAACACTTAAGAAAAAATCATCATCTTGTCATCGGAGAAAAAACTGCCGAATATATTAAGATGAAAATTGGCTCTGTTAATCTAGAAAATAGCAATCAGTTATTAGAAGTTAATGGACGAGATCAAATAACTGGACTTCCGCATTCTATAATATTATCTGAAAATGAAATTGCAAATTGTTTATTACCATTTGCTCAAGAAATATTAGATCTAGTAATTGAAGCTCTAGAAAAATCTCCAGCTGAAATTACAGCCGATGTCGCAAATAACGGATTAGTTTTATGCGGTGGTGGTGGATTACTAAATGGCTTAAGAGAATATCTTTCAAGCAAATTAGGAATTATGGTTCATCTTGCATCATTCCCACAAGAAACTGTAATCAAAGGTCTTATCGAATATTCAAGCAATTCATTTGTAAATAAATACGAAAAAGAAGAATAAAATAGTGCAATTTTAAAAAAACTTTGATATAATATAGAAATGTTGGAGGTAGTGTTATGCTTATTGATGAAATTAAAAAAGCCAATATGCAAGCTTTGAAAGATAAAGATAAAGCAACCCGTGCTGCCTTATCAACAGTTATCAACAAATATATGCTTTTAAATGTTGAGAATAAAGCCAAAGGTAAAGAAACAACCGATGCTGATGTTATCAGCATTCTTCAAAAATCTGTTAAAGAATTAGAAGAAGAAAAGAATATGTTTGTTAAAGCTGCTCGTCAAGATAAAATTGATGAGATGAACATTCAGATAAACGCTGTTAAAAAGTATTTACCTGAAATGATGAGCGAAGATGAGATCAGAAAAATCATCTCCGGACTTGAAGATAAATCTGTCAAGTCAGTTATGGCTTATTTTAAGGAAAATTATGCCGGTAAGGTAGAAATGGCTAAAGTAAGTCAAGTTCTCAGATCCTTATAAAAGGATCCTTTTATGGGAAAATAGTTAAATGGTATAACCATGGTCTCCAAAACCATTATTGAGAGTTCGATTCTTTCTTTTCCCGCCATTATTGAAGCATTAGTTTGATACAGTAAAATGTATTGAACTTTTTTTATTTTTACGAGGGTTCAATTCCTACCATTGGTTCGAACCCACGAACTTTGATACATTGGAAATCGATTCATATGGCTTTTGTAGCTCTTTTTATATAAGGATTTACGTATTTTAAACGTCAACGATTGAACGATTACGAATTTTTTTAGTTATACCCCATCAAAAGGTTTCATATTTATCCTAATAGTGAAATGTATTTTATTGAAGCTGTATTATTGCTACAAATAAAACTTGCCTTATAATGCAACTTTTGATATAATAAAATCACTTCGAAAGGAGCTTATTTACATGAAAAAAAGTATTACACAAGATATCAATTATGCTCTTGTAGAAGAAAAACGCCCACCTATTTATACTTCATTAAAATATTGGGGAAAAAAGCCTCATAATATTTGGTACGAATACATAAAAAATTATACAAAAGATGGTTTCTTTTTAGATCCGTTTTCTGGAAGTGGTATGAGTGCTTTTGAAGCGTTTCGTTGCGGAAAAAAATCAATTGCAATTGATATTAATCCTTTAAATTCATTTATTATTGAAACTATATCATCTAATTTTGATGAAAAAGAATTTTGTGATGCAATTGATGCGATTGTAAAAAAAATAAAGCATACAAGTGATTATCAAAAAATGTTCTCGTATTTTCTAGATTATCCTCAATATGAACTACAAAATGTTAAATGGAATGAGAACAAAATATATGAAGTTTGCATTCAAAGCGCTGATGAAAAAATAAGATTATGCCTTGATCCAACAGAAAAAGATTATCTTGCTGTGAAATTTGCTGATTCATTATCAATCGACACTGCTGTTCCAACAAGGAAATTTCGTGAATCTGATTCATTTACAAAAGCATTTAAAGACAAGATGGGTGATAATTTTTCTACGTTATATACCCATAGAAATTTGTGGGTACTTTCAAAAATATTTGATGAGATAATAAAAATAGATAATCCAAGCTTGCAAAAACAATTGCTTTTTGCGTTTATTCAAATTGTTCATTTGTCAACAAAAATGTGTGTGCCAAGATCTAAATCAGCGCATCGCGATTTTTCTACTAGCTGGGGAAGATCAGCGTTTATTTATTCTAAAAAACAAATGGAAATGAATCCACTTATTTTATTTGAACATTCAAAGTGTGGTAAACAATCAGCGTTTTCTTGTTTGAGTTTTGCAAAAAAATATTTAAAAAAGACACCAAAAATAAAAAGTTTGAATGACTTCCCTTTTGATCCAAATGAAGATATTGACATTTGGTATGGTACTTTCGATATAAAAAAAATTAATTCTATTTTGCCTAATAATATAATTGATTTTGTTCTTACAGATCCTCCATATGGTGGATTAGTTCAGTATTTGGACTTAAGTACAGTTTGGCTATCATGGCTTGAATTAATTGATAAAAAGTACATTCCTAATTACAAAGAAGAAATTACTATAAATGGCAACAATAACATATCTTATTTTGAAAATGGTCTTACAATTGCTTTAAAATCAATTTCTAAATTACTAAAAGCTGACGCAAAGATAGTTCTAACCTTTAATAATAATGATATTAAAATTTGGAATTCTTTATTGTGTTCTATTGAACATTCTGGATTTTCGATTGAAAAAGTCATTCATCAGCAAAATAAAAGAACGGGCGAGTCTAATGTGTCAAATCCATATGGTACTTCGGCAACTGATTTTTATATTAGATGTGTTAAATCTAATGGTGGAAAAAAAGAAAAATTAAATAGTGAAGAAATTCAACAAAAAATACTTTTAAAAATTATTGAAATAATTGAAAAAAGAGGTGAACCAACACCATATCAAATCATTTTTAATGGCTTGTTGGCTGAAATTTCATCTTTGAATTATGATCTTGAATATTTTAGCGAAGACATTAATTCTTTTTTGAAGAGCCATAATGGTAAAGAATTGCTTTTATACTCAGACCCATCGAACAAGTCTGGGTGTTATTGGTGGATTAATAAAAGACAATTTGACCCTACTTGTAAAAATACATTATCAAATAGAGCGGAAAAGTATATAAGATATATTTTTTTAAAACAGCCTTATATTGATAACACACAATTGCTGCAGCAAATTTATAAAGAATTCCCTAATGGTTTGACGCTTGATTATGAATTTGTTATTTCGATTGTAAAAAAATATGCCTTTTTAAAAAGCGATACATGGTGGAGTAAATTAATATGACAAAAGAAGAAAAGTATGATGATAGAAATGCATTAAATGATTTAACAGGAAAAGAATGGCTTAAACATACAAAAAGCTTTTATTTATCACAAAAATGTGCAGATGATAAAGATGCATTTGGGCATCCTGCTCCATTCTTAATTAAGGATGTAGAATGGATGATTGAAATGTTTACAAAAAAAGGAATGACAGTTTTCGATCCTTTTTTAGGTTCAGGAACAACCGCTATTGCTTCATTCAATTTGGGCAGAAAATGTGTTGGCATAGATTTAAGCGAGCAATATAGAGATTTAGCAATTTCACGATTCCAAAAAAAAGGAATGGATAGTAGTGATTATACGTATATTCTTGGTGATTCTTTGATAGAAACAGAAAAAATTGATACAGTAGATTATATTATTACGAGTCCTCCTTACCATAACATTCTAAAAAATGATTCAAAAGGATTAAGAAAAGATTCCAGTGCTAAGGGTTATCGTTCTGGTTCAAGAACGGGAGTTGAATACTACTCGAATCTTGAAAACGATCTTGGTAATCAAGAAACATATACTGATTTTTTGGTCTTGTTTTCAAAAATAATGAAAAAATGTTACAAAAAATTAAAAAATAGAAAGTATTGTTCGATTGTCATAAGTGATTTTACAGTTAATAAAAAAGAAATTTGTGTTCAATCAGACATTGTTCGAGAAATGGAAAAAATCGGTTTTATATTTGTTGGAACAACAATTCTTCTTCAAGACAACAAGCCTCTTTATCCTTTTGGATATCCATACGCTTATAAAATAAATCATATGCATCAAAACGTTATTACGTTTAGAAAGGATGAAAATCAATGAGCAATCCAATAATTGAGTCTTTTTCTTCTTTTAGTGGGAGCAAAGAAAAATTCGATGAATTTCACAATAATGTTATAAATATGCCGAGAGCAGGTTTTAAAGAATTGTCAGACACAATTAGACTTTTGAAAAGTTTAGCTTCATATATTTTGCTAATTGACTCGGAAATACTTAATAAGCCAATAGACTACAAAACTATATACAAGGAAATTTTTTACAATTATAAAAATGGAATTTTGCCAAAAAGTAATCGTAATATAAATTTTGAAAACCGCTATTTAAATAGAAACGAAAATTTTGACGAATTATATAGCGACAAAGGTGAAATAAAAACAGGCAGGATGTTTAGACACTACATGGAGTATTTGTCATTTTTTGGAATAATAAAAGATGGTACTAATCGTAACAAGAAAATGATTGACATTGACTCACTTGAAGAATTGGTTTTGACACCAGAAAATGCTCTTTTTGACGTTTTCAGAAATAAACTTTTAACTCTTAATATTAATTCCAATGATTTTATAAAAAATATCAAGGGAATTAAAATTGATAAAGATGCTGACTATAGACCAGCTCGTGCAATAATTTCTTATTGCAATCAAATAAATAGACCAGCTACAGCTTTTGAGGTTTCTATTTTGCTTGGACGAATTGATAATTTACAAACAGAAAAAGCAATTTTGCAAAGGGCGTTATCAATTGGAAAGAACTTACCCAAAAGTGAAGAAGACCAAATAAAACAGTTTTTTGGTTGCATGAAATGGAAAAACTCAGGAGGTTTATTTAGTTACGCTCAATCACAAAACCCTGATTTTAAATTTAAAGTATTTTTACTTTTTATGGATACTTTTGGCCTAATAAATTTTGATGGAGCAACAAATACAATCTCTCTTACTGCTTATAGTAAGTCTTTGGCATCTGAGGATGTTGACTTTGAGATTCTTGATTTAGAAAAATTGTTGACAATGATTGATGATGATAATGAAGATTCCAACAAACTTGCAGATATCATATTAAGAAAGCGCACTAAAACAATAACTCAAGCTATTCAAGAAGATGGAGAATTAGTTACAAAATTAAATTTTAGAAATATTAGGAATCCTATCATAAAAAATAATCGTAGACAACGAAGTAGACTAATTGCTGAAATTGCAAAAATCAAAGCTAATTATTTAGATGAATTGACAAAATTACCTTCTTTTGAAGATAGATACGGAAGAAATTATGTTGAGGCGCATCATATTATTGAATTTAACGGAGAAAACGGTCCAGATATTACTGATAACTTAATTTGTCTAGGGCCACAAAATCACTCTTTAATTCACCATGGGTCAACTAATGCACTTTCTGATTTTTATAGGACTTGTCAAACTAGAGGTGTAATTACTTTTGAAAGATTTAAAAATATTTGTGTTAAATATCGCTGTTTAACAAAAGAGCATGTAAAAATTTTACTTGCGAAGAAAATTATTTCAAAAATTGATGCCGATGAATTAAATTCATTAATAGATATTAATGGCGTTGATAAAGTGTTTTTAGATTCGTTATGTATTCCGGCAAACAATCAATAAGGATGAACCCTATGTCAACTCAAAAAGAAATCGGCTCTAAAATAAAAAAAATACGTGAAGAGAAAAAGAACATTTCACAAAAGGAGCTTGCAAATTTAACTAATTTAGATGCAACTTATATATCTAAAATCGAAGCCGGAAAGAAGAACATCACAATTGATACTTTATCAGCAATTTGTTCAGCTTTGGGAATTTCTTTAAAAGAATTTTTCAATACTGATATCTAAAAATAGCTTGCCTATTTATTCTAATAACATAACACCATCCATTGTGAATGGTGTTTTTCTTTACGTTGCTATATTAAAAACACCTAAAAAATGATATAATCGAAAATAGCAAAAGAAACAAGTTAGGCCTACTATATCAAAATAGTTCTCTTTAACTTAGGGAAGGGGGCCTCCTTGTGCCAAAATATAAATCGTTCACAGAATACTTGCAAGATAATTACTATGGTCAGATAAAGGAATCGCTATTGGATTTCGTAAAAGAAAACGGACTTAGAAATGACGATGGCGTTATGATGAAATTCGGTAATTATGAAATCGTGTCCCTGAAGGTATATAGAGTAGATTTCACAAAGTCGGAATTCAGCAACGTCGAGTTCAATTTTTTCATAAAAGTGGTGTTTTTAGTCGATGATGGCTTCGACAAGGCCATGGATTCATTCGTAGGGAACATGTCCGGTTCCTTCAAAAAAGGATTCAAGGAAAAAGACAATGTCGCCATGACGGATGATGAATGCGAAGGAGTGTTCACGAAGGCGTTGGTTCCTGTCATGCATAAAGAGGACTACGACAGATTCGCTACAAGGTTCCTAAAGCATTTTTACCCGGAAGCATTGGAGAGTCCTATCCAATTTGATATAGCTAAGGTGGCAAAGAACAACGGTCTATCGTTCTATCCTGCTCTTTTGGGTGACGAGATATTGGGCGTTACCTATTTTGCTGATGACAAAGCAGAGATCTACAACACTGAAACCGGGGAGACTGCCGAAATAGATGTTCATCCAGGCACAGTGCTCATTAGCTGGGACAAGGTTCAGGAAAGAGGAATAACAGTCGCTAGGAACACATTTGTTCACGAGGCCGTGCATTGGTTCTTCCACAGGAATTACTTCGAACTCCAGCTGCTCCTAGATAGCGAGCAAACAAGGGCTGTTTGCTATCGTGGGGAATCATATTGTTCAAATAGTGAAATAGAATGGATGGAACGGCAAGCTAGGGCATTGACACCAAGAATCCTTATGCCTAAGAAAACATTCCTAATCAAATACAAAGAAATAAAGGAAGAGGTAGATGCCGATGACGACTATGAAGGGAAAATCGAGAAGATATCGGAAATCATAGTCCGCTTGGCGAAATTCTTCGGTGTTTCCAAGGAATCGGCGAAATACAGATTGATGGATCTAGGAATAAGAACGGCATCGGGAGTTTTCAACTATGTCGATGGAGACTATCTAAAACCATTCACTTTCAAGAACAATTTCCTTAAAGACCACCAAACATTCATTCTTGGGTATCAATCGTATTCCAGATTGATGGAAAACAACCAGGGGATAAGGGATGCGGTGCTGTCAAATAGGCTCATCTACATCAACGGAATGCTGGTGGCAAATAACCCAAAATATGTCAAGAACACCGGGAAGAAGTGCTCCTTGACCGATTACGCATTGTCCAACGCACACGAATGCGCCCTGGTGTTCAACATATACCACGATTTCGATGACACGCTGAAAAGCAAAGACAAATGTTTCTTCCTGTTCTCATCATCTCATCACAGCAATTTGAATGCCAGCGTCGATGAAGACCAGCTATGCGCGGTCTTGGGCTCGGTCGACGACAACAGCCTTCATTACCAAAGCCATAGGAGTAAAATGCCTATCGATTTTGCAGGCACGCTCAAATACCATATGGACAAAGGGCACTTCACGCAAGCCAGCCTATCATATGACGCCGACGTCAACGAAAAATACATCTCCAATTTCCTAAATGACAAAAGAAAGCCATCTCCAATCGAGGTAATCAAACTTTCGTTGGCCATGAGACTGTCCTATCCATATCTGACCGATATGCTTTACAAAGCGGACTTAGGCCAGTTGGGATCATCTGGTGCCGACAATTCAGCGTTGCTTACATGCTTATTGATAAAGGGGAGATGCAATCTAGAAGAGGCATACAAGATGCTAAAATCAATAGGAAGAGAATACCTATTGCAATTGTCCAAAAAGTACATAGAAGAAAGAAATTTATAGAAAAACCGGAATTTGAATTCCGCAAAACAACATACTAAAATCGCAAAACAGGCTTACCTAGAGATGGGTAGGTCTTTTTTTATGACCAAAATAGCGAAAAAAACGATAAAAACAGCGTTTTTAACCCGAATTTGAATTCCTAAACATGTTCAAATCGTTCAATTATTATTTACCTAGATTTGGAGATTGATCGCTCGAAATCAGGGCTGTGCAGGCTATTTGGAATTGCATGCCAAATGGCAATCGCAACTGCATTCCCGTTAAAGAATAAACCGCAGAACTTGCCATTGCGAGGAAGGTGCTGCAAACGAAATGGAAATCCAATTAAGACATCCATTATCTTTTGCTGCGCTTTGTTTTGGCATCTTTAGGTATTTGTTCCTTTTCGTCAAATGGATGTCGGAAGGGAACAAACATGAAAATAATCTATCGTTTTGCCGACGGAAAAGTCTCAGAAATTGAGGTCGACGAGAAGCTCGGGCTGACTATTTCCGCCATGGAAAGGGAAGCGGAAAACTACGAAAGGAAATGCAGGTACTGGAACGTGATGCGAATCGATTACGAGGGTGCGGCAGTAGCCGATTACGACACCCCTGACCTTTACGTCGAGAGGAAGGAAGAGCAAAGGAAGGTCGAAGAGTTCTTCAAGATGCTCACTCCGATACAAAGGAGAAGGCTCCTCATCCGCTACGACGACCCAAGCATCAGCCTTAGGGAGATAGCCAGGATGGAAGGCGTCGACATAAAGACGATTCGCGAATGCTTCGAGGGGATACAGAAGAAGTATCTCAAGTTCTTCGGCAAGTAATCCCCCTCAAATGGGCAGTCTGTTCTCCTAAGAGTGAAAAGGCCAAGAAACGAGCCTTTTTCAAAGGAGGATCTAAAAATGAAGAATCTAAGAATCAACGTTTCAAAGAAGCCAAAGGACGATGCCATCGTGAACTGCAAATCGGTAGGAATCGGGAAGAAGCTATTCTCCAAATTATTCGGGGAAAAGGCCAAAGTAGCGATTATCGTCCCTGGCAATTGCGTGGACAGCATCGAGATAAGCGATGCAATCGACGGAGGCAAAGGCAATGGGGCCAGAAAAGCATAGCAGGAGGTACGCGCCAAGCAAGAGCTCGATCTGGCTCAACTGCCCGCTTTCGACATTGCTTAACGATGGAAGCAGCAACGAGCAAAGCGAGGCAAGCATGTTCGGCACTCAATGCCACGAGCTTGGGGCAGCATTAATCTCAAAGTCGCTCAACATCGTAGATTACGAGAAGGAAGAAGAGCCAATCGAGGAGATCGTAAAAAGGCTCGACATGTACACGCCGGAGATGCAAGAGCTGGCGGAATCGTATGCAAACTACGTCACCAACGCGGTCGACTTCGAGAAAAGAAGATCGGGAAGCGCGCCATTGGTAGTGGTCGAGCAATTCGTGGAGATGCCGTTCGATGAGGATGCGGGCGGAACGCTCGATTTCGGGATGATTAGTTCTTATAACGGTGGAACATTAACAATTATCGATTTGAAAACTGGAAGGTTACCTGTACTCGCTTTTAATAAAGACACTGGTCGCTTTAATACTCAACTAGGTCTTTATGCGCTCTATTTTTACAAAGAATATAAAGACATTTATCCAGTTAAAAATGTTCGATTGGTTATTTATCAACCGGTCATCAACAACGTCAACGACCACGAAATGCCGATCGACGACCTTCTCGAGTTCGAGAGATGTGTGGTTATTCCGGCTGTGGAAAGATCGAAGGAAGAAAGCCCTGAGGCGATAAGCGGTGCCTATTGCAAGTACTGCTCGGCCAAGGCCATATGCGGCCAAAGGAGCAAGGACAACTCAAATGTAATAGCGGATACCGGTAAGAAGGTGGAAATGCTGACCGACGATGAAATAGAGGAATTGCTTCCTAAGCTTGATGAGCTTATCCAATACGCCACCGACGTGAAGGATTTCGCTCTGAAGAAGGCAATGAACGGCCATAAGTGGAAAGACTTCAAGCTAGTCCACGCGAAGACTCAAAGAAAAATCGGAAACGAGGAAGCCGTCATAAAAGCCCTCAAGGAAAACGGATACGACCCCTATGCGAACCAGAAGCTCGCGAGCATAACCGAGCTGACCAAAAGACTAGGGAAGAAGAAATTCAATGAGCTCGTGAACCCTTACGTCACCATTCAGGAAGGCTCCATATCGCTGGTGCCAGAATCCGACATAAGGGAAGAAGCGAAAATCGAAACGAAAGGAAATAACGAAAAATGAAGCTAAACATAGAATCAGGAATCAAAAGACGCGCGATCAAATGCGTGATCATGGGCTGCGAGGGAATAGGTAAGTCGACGTTGGCCGCCAAGTTCCCCGAGCCTTTGTTCATAGACACCGAGAACGGCACGAGCAGCCTCGACGTCAGAAGAATCGTGTGCAACAAATCATGGACCGACTTGATTGAAATAGTCAACGAGGTCATCAAAGACCCGTCGATCTGCAAAACGCTTGTCGTCGACACGGCAGACTGGGCCGAGCAATTGGCCGAGGAATACGTCTGCAGCAAGAATAGGGTCGCCTCAATCGAAGCGATAGCATATGGAAAGGGATACACGTTCGTAGCCGATGAGTTCACATCTCTCCTCAAGCTGCTTGATAAATGCATCGAGCTTGGGTTGAACACGGTGTTTACCGCGCACGCAAAGCCTAGAAAGTACGAATTGCCGGAAGAGCAAGGCCAATTCGACAGATGGGAGATGAAGCTATCAAGACAAGTCGCTCCTTTATTAAAGGAATGGTGCGACATGCTCCTTTTCTGTAACTACAAGACCTATGTGGTCACGACCGAAAACAACAGGAAGAAGGCCCAAGGCGGGAAGCGAGTGATGTACACGACACACCAGCCAACGTTCGACGCGAAGAATCGCTTCGGCTTGCCTGAAGAGCTCGATTTGGATTTCTCATCGATCGCCCACCTATTCGCGCCACAAAGCCCGGAAAAGGGCCAAATGTGCGAAAGCAAGCAACCCAAGGAAAGACCGACAATTGCCAAGCTCAAATCGATGATTGAAGAAGCGGGTGTCGATGAGGCTGATGTAAAGAAGGTTGTGGCCTCTAGGGGACATTACAAAGAAGAGGATGCGCTCGATTCCTACACCGATGATTTCATCACTAGATGGATGATGCCGAACTGGAAGAAAGTGCTCGAGGCGATAAAAGCAAGCAAGGAGGCTAAATAGATATGGAAAACGCAATCAATCAAAACATGGAAATAGGATGGGACGATACCATTCAAGAAGACGGACAGGAGTTCATTCTATTGGATGAAGGAGACTACAACTTCACTGTAACCGGATTCGAAAGGGGAAGATTCCCTGGAGGTCAGAAGATACCCGCATGCAACAAGGCAACGATTACAGTCCAGGTCGAAAACGAGCAAGGCTTGGCATCGATAAGGTTCGATTTGCTCCTATACAGAAGCGTCGAATGGAAGATCTCCGCATTCTTCAGATGCATAGGGCAAAAGAAACACGGCGAGAAGATGGCGATGAACTGGAACAAGGTCATCGGCTCCAAAGGCAGAGCCCACGTAACGCAGCGAAAATACACCAACCAATATGGCGAGGAAAAGACAATCAACGACATAGGCAGGTTCATCGACTATGATCCGAAATTCTTCGATGGAAGCACACAGGTCAGCGGCTCTAACTTGCCCGAAATCAACGAGGATGACCTCCCATTCTAAAGAGAGGCGCTCGATATGATTAACCTTAGGCCATACCAAAACGATGCGGTCAATTCGGTAATCAGAGAGTGGGACGAGGGGCATCGGCACACGTTGCTGGTGCTCCCGACCGGAACCGGAAAGACCATCGTTTTCTCAAAAATAGTAGAAAACAAAGTAAAAAAGGGCGAAAAAGCGCTGATTCTCGCACATAGGGGAGAACTCCTTGAGCAGGCATCGGACAAACTATACAAATCTACCGGGATAATAACCGCGCTGGAGAAAGCCGAATCAACGAGCGTTGGGACGATGAGTCCGGTGACCGTTGCATCAGTGCAAACATTATCGCAAGATGGCAGGCTCCATAGATTCAGCAACGACGAATTCGATCTCATAGTGATCGACGAGGCCCATCATTGCATGAGCGATTCCTACCAGAAGGTGCTCCAGTATTTCGATACCGCGAAGGTGCTCGGTGTGACTGCGACCCCTGACAGGGCGGATCAGAAAAGCCTGGGCCAGTTCTTTGACTCCAAGGCATACGAATACACGATGCACCAAGCCGTAAAGGAAGGCTATCTCTGCCCGGTGAAGGCCCAGATGATCCCGCTTGAGCTCGACATAAAGAGCGTGGGGATTTCAAACGGCGATTACGCGGTAGGAGAAGTCGGGAATGCGCTCGAGCCATATCTCAACCAAATAGCGCTCGAGATGCTCAATTACTGCAAGGGAAGGAAGACCGTGGTTTTCCTGCCTTTGGTCAAAACATCCCAAAAGTTCTGCGAATTGCTCAATGTCCATGGGCTCAGCGCTGTGGAAGTCAACGGCAACTCGAAGGACAGAGAAAGGATATTGAAGGAATTCGAGGATGGCGAATACGACGTGTTATGCAACTCCATGCTTCTGACAGAGGGTTGGGATTGCCCATCGGTCGACACGATAGTCGTTCTCAGACCCACGAAGGTAAGAAGCCTCTATCAGCAAATGGTCGGTAGGGGAATGCGTCTCTCTCCTGGAAAGAAGGAGCTGTTGCTTCTGGATTTCCTATGGATGACGGAAAGGCATGACCTGTGCAGGCCATCGGCGCTTATTTCAAAAAACGATGAGATAGCAAGCAGAATCGACAAGCTCATCATGAACAACGGCGGCGGAATCGACATTCTGGAAGCCGAAGAGCTTGCAACGAAAGACATCGTGAAGGAACGCGAGGAAGCCTTGGCTAAACAGCTAGAGGAAATGAAGAAACGCCAAAGAAAGCTCGTTGACCCCATCCAATACGCATTGTCGATCGCGGCGGAGGACTTGGCGGATTACGAGCCAACATTCGCTTGGGAATGCGGCCCTGTGACGGAAGGGCAAAAGGCCAAATTGGAGAAGCTTGGAATCCTTCCTGACACCGTAGAAAACTGCGGAAAGGCATCGCTGCTCATCGACAAATTGATAAGCAGAATCGATGCCGGATTGGCAACGCCAAAGCAAATCAGGCTCCTTGAGAAATACGGATTCTATCACGTCGGCGAATGGTCGTTCGAGGATGCCAGCAAGATGATCTCAAGGATTGCCGCTAACGGCTGGTTCGTCCCTAGAACGATTGACGTGAAGACATATCAGCCATCATAAGGAGGATTATCGATGGATAACAAGGAAAACATTTTAGAGGCTCTTAATTTCATAGATCCCGCAAGTCTATCATACACCGACTGGCTGCGCGTTGGGCTCTCCCTTAAACAGGAGGGCTTTTCGTGTTCCGTGTGGGACGATTGGAGCCGCAGCGACAAAAGATACAAGGAAGGCGAGTGCGAGCGGAAGTGGGCCGGATTCGGCGGATCAAGCAAGCCGGTAACTGGAGCAACTATAGTACAAATGGCCAAAGACAATGGCTATCACGTAGTAACTTCGCACGCGGAAAACATGTGTATGGATTGGAACGATGTCATTGAATATGATGGCTATGAAGAAAAGGATGATAGATTAAAACCAACAGAGCAACTAGCACTTTATCTTCAAACTTTATTTGCTTCTGATGATTACGTTGGGCTTATCACAAACGACTCATTCAATGACAAAGATGGTAAGTGGAAACCAATGCGTGGTGTATTTGATAGAACGCAAAAAGAGCTATTGGAGCTATTAAGAAAATATCCTGATGATCTAGGAGCAACTATTGGTGATTGGAAACCTGAAGCTGGTGCTTGGATAAGAATAAACGCTTTAGATGGTAAAGGTGCTAGAAAAGAGAATGTTACAAGCTATAAATTCACGCTTATTGAATGTGATTCTATTCCTTTAAGTGAGCAGAGAAAAGCTTATGAAGCACTCAATCTCCCCATAGCAGCACTTGTTTATAGCGGTGGTAAAAGTTTACACGCAGTCGTTCATATTGATGCTAAAGATAAAAAAGAATATCTAGAAAGGATTGAATTTCTTTACTCGTATTTGAAGGAAAAAGGACTAGATTTTGATATACAAAATAAAGATGAAAATCGAATGTCCAGACTTCCTGGAGCAACAAGAAACGGGAAGGAGCAATCACTACTTGGTGTCAATATTGGACCGCTTACTTATAGTGATTGGTTAGAATCATTAAACGAAGAAGAATTGATAGAAGATAATATATCCGAAATGGTTAAAAATCCACCAATGTTAGCACCTGAAATAATAGAAGGAGTTCTTAGAAAAGGACACAAATTGCTTCTAAGTGGCGCTAGTAAATCAGGTAAAAGTTTTGCTTTAATCGAGCTTTCTATTTGCTTTGCAGAAGGCTTAAAATTCTTAGGATTTCAATGTAAAAAAAGTAAAGTTGTGTACATAAATTTTGAAATAGATCGAGCTTCTACAATCAAACGTTTTATTGATGTTTATGCTGCTTTAGGAGTTAAAAATCCATCAGACAACATTATTGCCTTAAACCTTAGAGGAAAGGCTAAACCACTTAATGAATTGGTGCCTACTTTAGTAAAAAAATACAAAGGAAAAGGTATCGATGTTTTTATCATAGATCCAATTTACAAAGTCATTACAGGTGATGAAAACAATGCTACTGAAATGGCTCAATTTTGCAACCAGTTTGATAAAATTTGCGACCAACTAAATGCAACGATTATTTATGCTCATCACCATTCAAAAGGTACTCAAGGATCAAAAACTGCTCAAGACAGAAGCAGTGGATCAGGTGTATTTTCTCGTGATCCTGACGCTATTATGGATTTTATTGAACTAGATCTAAAAGAGGAGTTTAGAAAACAATATCTAGATGATGATGCAACTGATAGCGCTTGGCAAGTTGAATTTATTACAAGAGAATTTAGAAAGCCAAAAACTAGAAAATGTTGGTTTAAGTATCCTCTTCATGTACTTGCTGGAGATGAACTTAATACACAATATGCAAAAGGTGATGGTCCAACAAAAAAAGGACAATCAAATGCAGATAGAAAATGTGGAAGAAGAGAGATGTTAGTAACTGCTTATGAAGCAAATGATTTGAATGGTACTGGTGTTGAAATTGAAACATTAGCTGATTATTTAGAAATGTCTCAAAAAACAATCAGAAGATATGTTGATGAAAACAAAGATTTCGTGATTAAGGGCAATGTTGCTTATAGAGTTAAGAGTAAAAAAAGCTAGTGACAGACAAACCTATTTATTACATAAATAGTAGGGCCAAGGACAGTCAGGGTGTAGTACATAACAAAGGCTTGAAGTACCTTTGTCATTACTAACATCTGCCTAGTCTGTCCGTTGCGATGAAGAAGCAAAGAAAAGAAAAAAAGAAAAATCGAAAAAAGGAAACCTAAAAATGAAAATAAAAAATCTGAAAAGAGGTGTATGGAAATGAAGATGTTCTTGTTACTAGATCCACCAACTACAACAGCGCAAATGAAGAAGATTGGAATAGTACATGGCAAGCCTTATGTTTATACACCTGAAAATGTTAAGCAAGCCAAAGAAGTAATTATTAAACATCTCGCACCATTTAAACCAGAAGCTCCTTTGACTGGACCTCTTGAATTAAATGTTAACTGGTACTTTCCAAAAGGAACTAAACATAAGCATCTAGAATGGCGTGTTACAAAGCCTGACACTGATAACTTAGAAAAGATGTTAAAAGACTGCATGACTGAACTTGGTTTTTGGAACGATGATGCTCAAGTAGTTAGTGAGCATATTGATAAAGTTTGGTCAGACGAACCTACAGGCATTGCAATTGAAATAAATCAATTAAACAAATTCAAGGAGGACACATGATATGGATGCAAAAGAATACTTATCTCAAATCAGAAAACTAGAACATAAGATCTACTACATGAAACTTCGCTACGAAGAATATGAAAAGATGAGTCTTACAATTCCAGGACCAACCTATGGTGAAAAAATAGGAACAAATCCAAATCGTAATACTGATGCTCCATTTCTTAAGTGGCTTTACAAGAAAGATGAATTAGAGCGTGATATTATTGCTCTTGAAGAAAAACTAAAAATTATTAAAACTGATGTAATTTTAAAAATTGAAAAAATTGACAATGAAAGTTATAAAACAATTTTAATAAAAAGATACTTTGAAAGAAAAACATGGGATGAAATAGCAACTATTATTTTTGTTTCAAGGTCAACAGTAAAAAGATGGCATGAAGAAGCAATCAATATACTAAACAAAAAAGTTATTGTATAATATTATTGGCGAAAGCCAGAAAGGAGATTATTTTATGCAATTTAAAAAAGCAAAAAATAGAATCCTCAAGGCCACTCGCATAATTACACTTTGAGTAGGAGTATTTAATACACCTGCAACACATATGTGATTGAGTGTCCTTGTAGCTATAATTCTAACTTTTGTTGAAATTTTTAGCGAATAGGTATCGCTAAGAGAGTTAAGTAATATGACTTTTCTATTACTTAGCTCTTTTTCATTTAGTAAATAAAATGAAATTTAACACTACTGTTATAATTTTGAACCGCAATGAGCCACGATGAACCGCAATGAACCGTTGTGAACATGTCAATAGTGTGGTAGTATTATACTAGGCGAAAGCTAAAGAAATACGAGGTCAACAGAGTAACATCTGCTGGCCTTTTTTCGTACTCAATTTCTGAAAGGAGGAAAGCCAATGCCACATAAATTTAAAAAGCCTTGTAGTTATCCTGGCTGTCCTAACTTAACAGAAGATACTTATTGTGATGAACATAAAAATCTAGTTGCTAAAAATTATAACAAGTATCAAAGAGCATCTGATCATAGTAAAAAGTATGGTCGTGATTGGAAACGAGTAAGAGATAGATATGTAAAAAAACATCCTCTTTGTGAAAGATGTTTAAAAGAAGGTAGATTTACTAGAGTTGAAGAAGTTCATCATATCCTACCAGTTAATCGTGGCGGTACAAATGATGAAAGTAATTTAATGAGTGTTTGTAAAAGTTGCCATAACAAAATACATATCGAGCTTGGCGATAGACATGTTCGTGAGGGGTAGGGGGAGTCAAATCTCCACAACTTTCATCACGGAAATCGGCGTGGGCTTTCGTGCGTAAAAATTAGAGTTCAAACGGGGTAATAGCCTCGTTTTTGTTTTGGAGGTGATTAGCTATGGCTAAAGATGGAACTATGCGTGGTGGACCTAGAGCTAATTCAGGTCCAAAGAAAAAATCACTAGCTGAAAAAGTAATTGAAGGAAGAGTTGAACTTGATAGTTCCGCTACAGTATTACCTGAACCAGTTGAAATAGAAGGTGTAGATGTTCCTCCAGTTAAAGACTTTTTAAAAGCAAAGCAAAAGAATGGTAAAGATTTATGTGCTGAAGAAGTTTATAAAACAACTTATCTTTGGTTGAAAAAAAGAGGTTGTGAAAAATTAGTAAGCACACAGCTCTTAGATCAGTACGCAATGTCAGTATCTAGATGGGTACAATGTGAAGAAGCAATTAGTGAATTTGGTTTTCTTGCAAAACATCCTACAACTGGTAATGCAATGCAAAGTCCTTATGTTGCTATGAGTCAAAATTATATGAAGCAAGTAAATCAAGTTTGGTTTCAAATTTATCAAATCGTCAAGGATAATTGCTCTGACAATTATGGTGGTTCAAATCCACAAGACGATTTAATGGAAAGATTATTAAAGACAAGGAGAGGTTAAAAATGTATGAAAAAGTAAATCCAAGTCATCCTGATAAGGTGGCTGATAGAATTGCTGGTGCTATTGTTGACTTAGCATATACACAGCAAGACAATCCTAGAATTGCAGTTGAAGTATTGATTGGTCATGGTAAGTGCCACATCATTGCTGAAACTTCTGCTTATATCGATATTAAAGATATCAAAGCTGCAGTGAAGCGCATAGCTGGCAATGTTGATGTTAATTATGTTGAAGTCCCTCAAGATAAACATTTAGCTGATAATCAAGAAGGAACAATTAAATGTGGTGATAATGGAATTTTTAAAGGAGTACCATTAACTAAAGAACAAAAAGAATTAGCTAGAATAGCAAGAAATATTTATTCTAAATATCCTTGTGATGGAAAATACATCATTGATAATGAAAAGCTAATTATTTGCCAAAGCAATGCAAAAACTAGTGATTTAAAACAAATTTACAAAAACGCAAAAATAAATCCAATTGGTGATTGGACTGGAGGTACTAATGTTGATACAGGAGCTACTAATAGAAAACTTGGCAGTGATATGGCTGATTCTGTTACTGGTGGTGGTCTACATGGAAAAGATCTATCAAAGGCGGATGTAAGTATTAATGTTTATGCTTTTTTAAAAGCTCAAGAGACTGGAACAACAATTGAACTCAGTTGTGCTATAGGTGATGAATATGTTGATAATCGACCTTATTCAGAAATTGTAGAAATAGCACGAGAGTTAATTTTTGATTTAGGCGGATTTGAGAAATTTGCAGAATGGGGATTAATCTAATGAAAACGACAACAGAATTAAATCTTGTATCAATTGATAAACTTATCCCTTATGTAAATAATGCAAGAACACATAGTCCAGAACAAATAAATAAACTAAGGGCAAGTCTTCGTGAATTTGGCTTTATCAATCCAGTAATTATTGATAAAGACTTTAACATTATTGCTGGTCATGGAAGAGTACTAGCTGCTAGAGCTGAAGGAATACAAGAAATTCCATGTGTTTTAGTTGATTATTTAACTGAAGCACAAAAGAAAGCTTACATTTTAGCTGATAACAGAATGGCAATGGATGCAGGTTGGGATGAAGAATTATTAAAAGTTGAATTAGAATCATTAGAAGGTGAAGCGTTTGATTTATCTCTTACTGGTTTCGATGAAAAAGAACTTGCAGATTTATTTAAAGAAGATAGTGAAATTCAAGATGATGATTATGATTTAACAGCAGCATTAGAAAAAGCATCATTTGTTGAAAAAGGTGACAGATGGATAGTTGGTAGACACGTACTTTATTGTGGTGATGCAACAAATGAGGAAGATGTAAATAAATTAATGGAAGATAAAAAAGCTAATTTAATTCTTACTGATCCTCCTTATGGTGTATCTTTCTGTTCAAGTGCTGGACTTAAAATACAAAATGATTCTCTAAAAAATGAAGACTTTTATAACTTCCTTTTAAAAGCATTTAAGAATATGGTTACACATGTTGAAGCGGGTGCTAGTGCCTATATTTTTCATGCAGATACAGAAGGCTTAAATTTTAGAACTGCATTTGTTGATGCAGGATTTCATTTAGCAGGTTGCTGTATTTGGAAAAAAGATAGTTTAGTACTTGGTAGAAGTGATTACCAATGGCAACACGAGCCAGTACTATATGGATTTCTAAAAAATGGAAAGCATAACTGGTACTCAGATAGAAAACAAACAACTATCTGGGAATTTGCAAAACCAAAAAGAAGTGAAAATCACCCAACATCAAAGCCTTTAGATTTATTGTCTTATCCAATTAAAAATAGTTCTCAAGAAAATGCAATTGTAATTGATACCTTTGGTGGATCTGGTTCAACTCTTATGGCATGTGAATTAACAAATCGGATTTGCTATACGATGGAACTTGATGAAAAATATGCCTCAGTTATATTAAGGCGTTATGTTGAAAATGGAGGCAATCCAGAAGGTGTATATTGTATCCGAAATGGAGAAAAAGTAATGTATGATGATGTTGTAAAAAAAGTAGACACTAAAAATTCAACATTATAAAATCTGTAGAATTAGTAATACATTGTATTAATATGCTATAATTTCACTAGTAAGGCGGGTGAATTATTATGGAATATGAATACAAAAGCATTGCGTTTGGATTAACTTTCAGTACAAAAAATGGATTTAATGAAAAAGTTCAAGCATATCTTGACCAATATGCAAAAGAAGGTTGGAGACTTCACACTGTAAATGTTTATGGAGCATCAGCATCAATTGGACATATTGTTTTTGAAAGAGAAAAGAAACAATAATTTAATTAGCAAATTTCTGAATTTCTGCTCACTTTGATGTGCTTTTCTTTTAAAAAATATAGTTAAAATTCTTTCTAATTAACTTGCTATAAATACACTTTAGAGTGATATATATAGTAGAAAAAGAAAGAAGGAAAAAACTATGAAAAAAACATTCAACAACTACAAAAAAAGAATTGAAACAGCAACAAAAGATGGAGACATCAAAGACTTAATGATTAGCATTTCTCAAGACTGCTCAGCCTACAAATTAAGTTGGGAAGAATTCTTAACATTAAGAAAAGCATTAATTGAAAGAGGAAAAGCAGTCGGAAACAGATGGATCATTCAATGCCATTAAAATTAGCTCACTTCGGTGGGCTTTTTTTTACTCTATTAACTTGATAAATAAGTTTTTTAGAGTGATTAATTAATGCAGAAGGAGGATGCTAGTATGGCTAAATTAAAAATAGGTTGCTATATAAAAATCATAGAGATGAAAGACGAACCTAACTACAAAGATAAAATTGGTAAAGTATTATTCATTGATGATGCTAAACAATTACATGGTACTTGGGGAGGATGTGCTGTTGTTCCTGAAGTTGATAAGTTTGAGATTTTACCTGCAACCCGCAATGCATTATTTGAAATGTGTGAAAAAGCTGATACAAAAATTGATGGAATGAATACTCTTATTGATTACTATATAAGATGTACTACAATGAACGAAAAAGAAGCAGTCGAGCACGCAACTAAACTCTTTAAAAATGGTGTAATTAGAGAAATAGAATTTATCTTTAAAAGTGATAAAAACTAAGAACATTTATATACTAAAAGTATATAAAAAATATCAAAAATCAGTACACAATTAACTTGCTATAAGTTCCTTTTAGAGTGATATATATACACGTAAGGAGAAACAAAAAATGATGACAGTTACAAAAATTAATAAAATTTTCAAAAGCTTAAGTAAGGAAACAAAGCAACTATACCACGAGGTTCATGAGAAAGTTGATACAAAGTACAAGCTTGGAGTTAACGGAATTGGAGTTGTTGTATTTTCAGATTTAAACGAAATGGTTGACTTAGCTAAAGGCGAAAAAGAATGCCAAAAAGCTATGAAAAAACTACTTGAAGGAGCTAAATAAAGGCTCCTTTTTAAGTGATAAAACTCATTAAAAAATAGTTAATTATTAACTTGCTATAGTGTGTGTTTAGAGTGATATATATACACGACGAAGGGAAAAGAAAAACCTTCTTAGGAGGAAGAAAAATGAACCAAAAAACACTAAAGCAAATTGAAGAAATGAAGCAGCAAACAATCGGAGTTGAAATTGAAATGAACAACATTACAAGAAAAGAAGCAGCCGAGGTTGTTGCAAAACATTTTGGAACAGAGGCTTATAATTCAGCAAGCCTTTATGGATATTCCAGTTGGGCTTGCAAAGACAATCAAGGAAGAATTTGGAAATTTCAAAAAGATGTTAGCATTGCAGGAGATGACAATCACAAATGCGAAATGGTAACGCCAATTCTTAATTATAGCGACATTGAAGATTTACAAGAAATTGTTAGACTTCTTAGAAAAGCAGAAGCAAAAAGCGATGCAGGAAGAGGATGCGGAGTTCACATTCACATTGGAGCAAATGGACACACACCAAAAACACTTAGAAACCTAACAAACATTATGGCAAGTCACGAAAGCTTAATTATTGAAGCACTTGGAATTGCTCAATCAAGAATTAATAGATATTGCCAAACTGTAGACCCAAGATTTTTAAAAGAAGTCAACAAAAAGAAGCCTCAAACAATGAGCAAATTTGCAGATGTTTGGTATGAAAGCCAAGATGAAGATTACGGAAGAACAATGCATTACAACGCAAGCAGATACCACATTCTAAATTTCCACGCAACATTCACAAAAGGAACAATTGAATTTAGATGTTTTGAATTTAAAAGACCAAGCGAAGGAAAAGCAAATGGACTTCACGCAGGACAATTAAAAAGCTACATTCAATTTTGCCTAGCCTTAAGCCAAATGGCAAAAGAAGTAAGTGGAGCATCAGCAAAACCTCAACAACACGAAAATCCAAAATACGCAATGAGAACTTGGTTATTAAGACTTGGTTTTATTGGAGATGAATTTAAAACAGCAAGAGAAACATTAACAAGTAACTTAAGTGGCGACGCAAGCTTCAGAAGCGGAGTAAGACCTGCTTCTCTAGCATAATCGTTGGAGGTACTAAAATGGAAAAACATACATTAACAATTAAAACGATTGAAAGAAAAACTAATCGTTTAGGAATTGGGCTTATACTTATTAACAATAAATTTCTTACCATTGATAATGGTGAAAAAATTGGTGAAAAGAAAAAATTCTTCTTCACAAATAAAGAAAAGAAACAAATATGTTTTATAAGTGATAAGGAGGTAACAACATTATGAATTATTATTACTTGGCTTATGGTTCTAATTTAAATGTCAATCAAATGAAAAGAAGATGTCCTAGAGCAAAAATAGTTGGCTCGACAATTATTGATGATTATCGTTTAATGTTTAAAGGAAGCAAAACAGGAGCTTATTTAACAATTGAAAAAGAAAAAGGATGTCGAGTTCCTGTTGGTGTTTGGATTGTAGATGATTACGATTTGGCAAGACTTGACGCTTACGAGGGCTACCCATCCTTTTATTACAGAAAACGTATGAAAGTTCAAGTGATGAAAAAAGACGGCACACGAGGCGAATGTGAGGCCTTAGTTTACATCATGCACGAAGATAGAAAGCTAGGATGTCCAACAGACATTTATATGTATACTTGTTTAGAAGGATATGAAGATTTTAGATTTGATAAAGATTATTTAATTGATGCTTATTCATACAGCATAAAAGGAGCGGAAGATGGAAACAACAAATAACTTAATTAAAACTTGTCCTAAGTGTGGCAAACACTATCGAGGTTATCCTGCAATTTCACGAATGGATAATTTAACATCCATTTGTCCATTATGTGGAACAAGAGAAGCACTTGAAGGACTTGGCATTAGTAAAGAAGAACAAGAAAAAATAATTAATTCTATTCCAATAATGTATGAAGAAAAATAATTATTGAATGGAAAAGTAAGTCGGCTTAATTGTCGGCTTTTTTATTTGTTAAAAAGGAGGTGGAGGTTTTGAGAAAACTTAAAAGATACAAGCCAACAAAGTTTAAAGCCAAAGACTCCACTTATAATAAAGATGCTGCTGATTATGCAGTAAATTTTATTGAATGTCTATGTCATACAAAAGGTACATGGGCTGGTGAGCCATTTGAACTTATTGATTGGCAAGAACAAATTATAAGAGATTTATTTGGAACACTAAAACCAAATGGATATAGGCAATTTAATACTGCTTATATTGAAATACCAAAGAAAATGGGAAAGAGTGAACTTGCAGCAGCAGTTGCACTTCTTCTTACTTGTGGTGATGGTGAAGAAAGAGCGGAAGTATACGGATGTGCTGCTGATAGACAACAAGCAAGTATTGTTTTTGAAGTAGCTGCTGATATGATACGAATGTGTCCAGCTTTAAATAAACGATGCAAAATTCTAGCAGCCACAAAAAGAATAGTTTATCTGCCTACAAATAGTTTTTATCAAGTTCTTTCTGCTGAAGCCTATTCAAAACATGGATTTAATATTCAAGGAGTAGTGTTTGATGAACTACATACTCAACCAAACAGAAAATTATTTGATGTAATGACAAAAGGTTCTGGTGATGCAAGAATGCAACCTTTGTATTTTTTAATTACTACAGCAGGAACTGATACTAAATCAATTTGTTATGAAACTCACCAAAAAGCTAAAGACATTTTAGAAGGAAGAAAGATTGATTCAACTTTTTATCCAGTAATATTTGGTGCAGATGAAAATGATGATTGGACAGATCCTAAAGTCTGGAAAAAGGCCAATCCAAGCCTTGGAATAACTGTTGGAATTGATAAGGTAAAAGCAGCATGTGAATCGGCAAAACAAAATCCAGCAGAAGAAAATACATTTAGACAATTAAGATTAAATCAATGGGTCAAACAAGCAGTAAGGTGGATGCCAATGGAAAAATGGGATGCTTGTAAATGTGACTTTAAAGCAGAAAATTTAGAAGGTAGACCATGTTATGGTGGACTTGACCTTTCATCAACAACAGATATAACTGCTTTTGTATTAGTGTTTCCACCAAAAGATGAAGATGATAGTTATTATATTCTTCCTTACTTTTGGATTCCTGAAGAAAATATGCAAATGCGTGTAGATAAAGATCATGTGCCATATAATCTTTGGAATCAACAAGGATTTATTGAAACTACTGAAGGCAATGTAATTCATTATGGTTTTATTGAAAGTTTTATAGAAGAACTTGGTAAGAAATATAACATTAAAGAAATTGCTTTTGATAGATGGGGAGCAGTACAAATGACTCAAGATTTAGATGGCATGGGATTTACCGTTATTCCATTTGGTCAAGGCTTCAAAGATATGAGTCCTGCAACAAAAGAATTAATGAATTTAGTTTTTTCTAAACGAATAAAGCATAACGGACATCCTGTACTTCATTGGATGATGGATAACGTTTGTGTAAGAACAGATCCTGCAGGAAATATTAAAATGGACAAATCAAAATCAACAGAAAAAATTGATGGTGCTGTAGCAACAGTTATGGCACTTGATAGAGCAATTAGAAACAATGGGACTTCTGAATCTGTATATGATTCAAGAGGCCTTTTATTTATTTAGGAGGTTATTCAATGGGAATATTTAAACGAAAAGCAAGAGATCATCCAAAAGTTGAAAATAGGACAGTTGGTAGTAATTACACATTTTATATGGGTGGCTCTACAGCTGGAAAAGCAGTCACTGAACGAAGTGCAATGCAAATGACTGCTGTGTATTCTTGTGTAAGAATACTTGCTGAAGCAGTAGCTGGACTTCCACTTCATTTCTATGAATACAAAGAAGACGGCAGTAAGCAGAAAGCAATAAACGCTAATTTGTACCATTTATTACATGATGAGCCAAATCCTGAAATGACTTCATTTGTCTTTAGGGAAACATTAATGACTCATCTTTTATTATGGGGAAATGCTTATGCGCAAATTATCCGAAATGGAAAAGGTGAAGTTATAGCTTTGTATCCTTTAATGGCTAATAAAATGCAAGTTGATAGAGATGAAAATGGTGAACTTTATTATATCTATTCAAGAAGCACTGATGAAGCAAAAACAATGGAAGGAAATACTGTATGTCTTTCACAAAGAGAGGTACTTCATATACCAGGACTTGGCTTTGATGGACTTGTAGGATATTCACCAATTGCAATGGCAAAAAATGCTATTGGACTTGCAATGGCTACAGAAGAATATGGAGCTAAGTTTTTTGCTAATGGGGCAGCACCTTCTGGTGTACTTGAACATCCTGGAACGATAAAAGATCCAGCAAGATTAAGAGAAAATTGGAATGCGACATTTGGTGGCTCGACTAATTCTGGTAAGGTTGCAGTTTTAGAAGAAGGTATGAAGTATACACCAATTTCAATATCACCAGAACAAGCACAATTTTTAGAAACTCGTAAATTTCAAATAAATGAGATAGCTCGTATATTTAGAGTTCCACCTCATATGCTTGCTGATCTTGAAAAATCTAGTTTCTCAAATATTGAGCAGCAGTCGTTAGAGTTTGTTAAATACACTTTAGATCCTTGGGTAATTAGATGGGAGCAGAGTTTGTCTCGTTCATTACTTAGTCCTGAAGAAAAGAAAAAGTATTTTTTCAAATTCAACTTAGAAGGATTACTTAGAGGTGATTATGCTTCACGAATGTCAGGTTATGCAACAGCAAGACAAAATGGTTGGATGAGTGCTAATGACATACGAGAACTTGAAAATTTAGATAAGATACCGCCTGAACTTGGTGGTGACTTGTATTTAATTAATGGCAATATGCTCCCACTTGGAAAAGCAGGAGCATATGCAGATAAAAATGAAAAGGAGGTAAATACCAATGAAGAAGTTTTGGAATTGGATAAATCAAACAAAAACCGAAACAAAGGAAAGAGTACTAGAACTTAACGGAACTATTGCTGAAGAGTCTTGGTTTGATGATGATATAACACCACGAATGTTTAAGGATGAATTATTTTCTGAGACTGGTCCTATTACTATTTGGATTAATAGTCCTGGTGGTGATTGTATTGCTGCTAGCCAAATCTATTCAATGCTAATGGATTATAAAGGTGATGTAACAATCAAAATTGATGGAATTGCAGCTAGTGCAGCATCAGTAATTGCCATGGCAGGAACAAAAGTATTAATGAGTCCTACTGCTTTAATGATGATTCATAATCCATCAACTACAGCATTTGGTGATCATAGAGATATGGCAAAAGCAATCGAGTTACTTGATGAAGTAAAAGAGTCAATAATCAATGCTTATGCAATCAAAACTAATAAATCAAGAGCTGTGTTAAGTCATTTAATGGATGATGAAACTTGGATGAATGCAAATAAAGCAATTGAACTAGGCTTTGCTGATGGAATTTTAGAAGATACAAAGAAAATAACCCCAGCAGATAGTTATCAATTTTCTACACGAGAATTTGAAAATCATTTATTAAACAAAATTGTTGATAAGGTAAAACCTGCACCTATAAAGCAAGGTCGAAATGTTAATGAACTTAGAAACGAGCTTAACAAAATCAGAAAATTTATTTAATGGAGGAATTTAAAAATGAATATTACTGAATTACGTGAAAAAAGAGCAAATCAATGGAAAGCAATGGAAGGCTTTCTTAACTCACATACCAATGTGAATGGTGTACTAAGCGAAGAAGATGATGCTTTGTATAACAAAATGGAAAAAGAATTGGATACTTTAACTAATGAAATTAAACGTCTTGAAAGAAAAGAGATGATTGAAGCTGAACTTAATAAACCAATCGATAAGCCAATCACTTTAAAACCAATGAAAAGTACTATGAATGATGAAGAAAATGTACCACTTAGAAAGACAAATAAGTATAAAAAATCATTCTGGAATGCTATGAGATCCAAAATTATCATGCCTGAAATTGCAAATGCACTTCAAGAAGGTACAGATAGTGAAGGTGGCTATATAGTTCCTGATGAATTTGAAAATACACTTGTTGAAGCATTAGAAGAAGAGAACATCTTTAGAAAACTTGCTCATGTTATTAATACTGCAAGCGGTGATAGAAAAATACCTGTTGTAGCAAGCAAAGGTACTGCTTCATGGGTGGATGAAGAAGGTTCTATTACAGATAGTGATGATTCATTTAGCCAAGTTTCTATTGGAGCGTATAAATTAGGAACGCTTATTAAAGTCTCAAATGAACTTTTAAATGACTCAGTATTTGATCTTGAAGCTTATATTTCAAAAGAGTTTGCAAGACGTATTGGTAACAAAGAAGAAGATGCATTTTTCAATGGTGATGGAACTGGTAAACCAATCGGTATCTTTAATACAACTGGTGGAGCAGAAGTCGGTGTTACTACAGCAGATTCAAGTAAGATTACAGCTGATGAAGTTATCGATTTATTTTATTCACTTAAAGCACCATATAGAAAAAATGCTGTTTGGGTTCTTAATGATTCAACAGTAAAAGCAATTAGAAAATTAAAAGACGCAAATGGTAATTACTTATGGCAACCAGCATTAACAGCTAATACACCAGATACATTACTTGGTAGACCTGTTTATACATCAAGTTTTGTACCAACAATCGCTGCAAGTGCTAAAACTATTGCTTTTGGTGATTTCTCTTATTATTGGATTGCAGATAGACAAGGTAGAATTTTCAAAAAGTTATCTGAACTTTATGCTGCAAATGATCAAACAGGATTTGTTGCAACACAAAGAGTTGATGGAAAATTAATCTTACCTGAAGCGATTAAAGTACTTGAAATGAAGGCTGCTTAATTAAAAGAAGGAGGCAGCATTTATGAATACTGAATTATTAATTAGCAAGGTAAAGAAAAACTTAATACTTGAACATTCCCAAGATGATGATTTGATAAGTAATTTCATAGATGCTGCTGTTTCTTATTCTGAAAGTTATCAGCATTTAGAAGAAAATTATTATAAAACTCATGATATTCCTGCAACTACTGAACAAGCAATAATAATGCTTGCTTCACATTTTTATGAATCTCGTGATGGTTCAACAGGTGGCTTCTTTGCAGATAATCCAAATGCTTCATCTCAAATTTGGAATACTGTAAATATGCTTCTTAGACTAGATAGAAATTGGAAGGTGTAATCATTATGGGAATAAATAGAATGGATCATTTTATTAGCATTGGAAGATATAAAAACATAATCGATTCTAGGGGCTTTAATAGCCCCGTGTTTGAAACTTTAGCAAAGACTCGATCGTTTAGAGAAGGAAGACACGGAAGCGAACGTTGGCGCAATTTGGCCTCATTTAGTGAAGCTACTGATTTGTATAGATTTCGAGTTATTCCTAATTTAGAAATTAAAAATGATATGGTGATTAAAGAAGGTTCATCATATTTTGAAATTACATCAGTTGAAAATATTAAAGGAAGAAGTATGTACATCGAAGTGTTAGTAAAGGAGGTCAAACCAAGTGGCAAGTCTTAAAATTAAAATGCCTGAAGATTTCTTATTAAAAATATCTAATCTTGGTGAAAATACTGATTCAATAATGAATAAAGTTTTAGAAGCAGGTGCTAAAGTAGTACAAGATGAAGTGGATAGAAGTTTAAAATCCGTTATTGGTAAAAATACAAAAAATGAATCACATTCAACTGGTCAACTTCAAAGGTCATTAGGAACTTCTAGAGTATTACAAGATAGGAATGGAAACTTCAATATTAAAGTTGGTTTTGCTGAAAATAGAAATGATGGAGCAACAAACTCAATGATTGCAAATGTAATCGAGTATGGAAAGTCTAATCAAAAAGCAAAACCTTTTTTAAAACCTGCATTAAGAAAAGCAAAAGAACCTTGTATTGAAGCAATGGTAAAAACATTAGATGAGGAAATTTCAAAATTATGAGTTTATTAGAAGAAATAATTTCTATTCTTAAAGATTTAAAATTTGATGTTCAAACTTCTGTTTATGAGAATGTAGCGCCAAGTAAATATTGTGTTCTTACACCAATTACTGATACTTTTTCTGTTTATGCAGATAATTTACCGCAAGTAGATATAGAAGAAGTAAGAATATCTTTTTTCAGCAAATTTAATTACTTAGAAGATAAGGAAAGAATAGAAAAAAGCCTTTTATCTTTAGATATAACGATAACCGATAGAAGATACCAAGGCTATGAAACAGACACAGGTTATCATCATTACGTCATTGACGTAGCAAAACATAAATATTTAGGAGGAAAATAACATGCCTACAATTGGTTTAGATAAAGTTTATTATGCAAAAATTACAGAAGATACTAATGGTAATGAAAGCTATGGAATACCAATTCACTTAGCTCGTGCTACTGAAGCCGAAATTTCACTTGAAACTTATGATGCTGAACATTATTCAGATGATAGTGCAGCATTTATTATTAATGATTTTAAGAAAGCAACTATCACTCTTGGTATAGATGAAATTACAAAATTAGCAGCAGTAGATTTGTTTGGAACTATCAAAGATGATAATGGAGTATTAATTTCAACAGGTGAAGATAAAAGTAATCCAGTAGCGCTTGGCTTTAGAAGTAAAAGAGCTGATGGAAATTATGAATATAACTGGCTTTATAGAGTTGTATTTAAAAATCCAGGAACTTCTTATAAAACAAAAGGTGACTCAATTGAGTTTACTACACCATCTTTAGAAGGAACTATAACAGTAAGAAATAAAGTTGATTCTAATGGAAAACACGTATGGAGAGCAAAAGCAATAGAAAATGATGAAGAAACATCTGCAAGTATCATTAATAATTGGTTTAATGCTGTTTATGAAGGTGGAAAAGATGTAACTCTTAGTGCTTTAACTATTGGAAATTTACCTTTAAAGCCATCTTTTTCTAGCAATACAATAAGTTACGAATTAACTACAAGTGATGAATCAAATGTTATAACTGCAGCTCCCTCAGATCCTTTAGCGACAGTAATAATTAAAGTTAATGGTACAACTCATACTTCTGGTACTGAAGCAACTTGGAACTCAGGAGCAAACACAGTATCTATTGTTGTAACTAATGGTACATCAACTAAATCTTATACTTTAAAAGTTACAAAGGAGTAATAAACAATGAATGCAGAAGAAAGAAGCGCCAAAGTAAAAATTGGCAAAAAAGAATATGAATTAGTTTTAACAACTAGAGCAACAAAAGAAATTGCAAAGCGATATGGTGGCCTTGCTAATCTTGGTGAAAAGTTATCAAAATCAGAAAATTTTGAAGAAGCATTAAGTGAGATTATTTGGCTTATTACAACATTAGCAAATCAGTCAATTTTAATTTATAACTATGAAAATCCTAATTCTAAAAAGCCATTATTAACAGAAGAATTAGTAGAAATTTATACAGCACCTTCTGATTTAGCAATTTATAAAGATGCAATTACGGAGGCTTTATTAAAAGGTACTAAACGTGAGGTTGAATCAACTACCTCAAAAAACGTCTAGAGGCAAGCGGATCTATTAGTCTTAATGATGAACAGATATTCGCTCGCCTCATTTTTTATGGAGTAACACTTTTAAATCGTAAGGAAATAGAAGTGTGGTTAATGCCTATTGGACATTTGCTTGACCAGTGGGAAATTTATAAACAATTCAATGGAATGGCAAAACCAAAAATAATGACTACCATTGATAAATTATTTGGATAAGGAGGTGAGAGTTATGGCAGATACTATTGGTGTAAAAATTGGTGTTGAAGGTGAAAAAGAGTTTAAAAATGCTCTTGCTGACATCAACATGAAAATGAAAACTTTAGGTAGTGAAATGTCTCTTGTTGATGCTCAGTTCTCAAAAACTGATAAATCAGAAGAAGCTCTCACTGCTCGAAGCCAAGTATTAAGTAAACAAATTCAAACTCAAAAAGATAAAATTAGTGTTTTAGAGAAAGCATTACAAAATAGTGCTACTTCATTTGGTGAAAATGATAAAAGAACACAAACATGGCAACAAAAATTAAATGAAGCTAAAGCCTCTCTTCTTAAAATGGAAGGACAATTAAGCAATACAACAAATGCTACTGATGACTTTAGTGATGAACTTGAAGAAAATAGTAAGCAAGCAAATAAATCAGCAAGTGCGAATAAAAACGCTGCTGATATTTTTTCTAGTTTAGGTAGTGTATGTAAAGGTGTTGCAATAGCTGTTGCTGGAGTATCTGCAGCTTTATCGGCTGTAGCAATAAAAGCTTCAAAGGAACTAATTAATTGCGCTAAAGAAGGTGCAACATACGCTGATACTGTCTTAACTGAAGCAGCAGTTACTGGTATAGCAACAGATAAACTTCAAGAGTACATGTATGCTGCTGAACTAATTGATGTTTCAACTGATACTTTAATTAAATCAATGGCTAAAAATATTAAGTCAATGAAATCTGCAGCTGATGGATCAATAACATACAAAAATGCTTATGAAGCACTTGGTGTTGCAGTTACTAATGCTGATGGCTCTTTAAGAGATAGTGATGAAGTTTACTGGGAAATTATTGATGCTTTAGGTCAAATTGAAAACGAAACTGAACGTGATGCGCTTGCAATGGAAATCTTAGGCAAATCTGCACAAGAACTTAATCCTTTAATTACTGCAGGTGCTGATTCAATGAAAGCATTAGGTGACGAAGCAAGAGAAATGGGATATGTTTTGTCTGATGATTTACTTGCAAGTTATGGTGCTTATGATGATGCGATTCAAAGATTTAATAATGGTACAACTGCAGCAAAAAATGCTCTAGGTACTATATTACTTCCTGTTTTAACTAAAGTAACAAATGAAGGAGTAAATCTATTAGGTGATTTTTCAACTGCCATTTTAGATTGTGGTGGTGATATTGAACAAATAGGTGAAGTAATTGATTCAATGTTACCAGAAGTTTTATCAATATTTGAAGAGTATATTCCTATTTTATTATCATTGATTGGATCTGCTTTAAAATCTATTGGTCTAGTAATTGTTAATAATATTCAACCAATAATTGATTCAGCATTAGATGTTTTAAAAACATTAGTTTCTGCACTATTTGATTCGTTACCACAATTTACTGAAGTAGTAATAAAAATTGTTAAAACAATAGGTCAAAGTCTAATAGAAAATATTCCAATTTTGCTTAATGCTATAGAATTGATTTTATCCAGTTTGGTTAATTCTCTAAATACACAAGATAGTTATTTCTTATCAATGGTTTTAGATTTAGCTAATCAAATTATAAGTATGATTGGAAATATCACACCTTTGTTTATTGATGCACTGATAAATTTATTAGATGGAATCATAAATGCTTTAGATAGTGAATTTCCAAATGTACTTAAAACAATTACTAATGTTATTGAAAAAATCATATTAAAAATAACTAATATTCTTCCAAGTATAATAGTTGAGATTACAAAAATAATTAAATCAATTGCTAATGCTTTAGTTGGTGCTATTCCACAATTAGTTTCATCAATTGGAAAAATAATACCTGCAGTAATTTCAACAATTTTATCTTCAATTCCTAGTTTTATTAATGCAGTTTCTGAAATATTAGAAGGCATTATAAGCATGTTGCCTGAAATCATAACAAATATTGTTTCTATGCTTTCTGAAATTTTACCAGCAGTAATTGATTCAATTATGAGTTCATTGCCAGAAATTATTAATGCAGTTATTGCTTTGACACTTGGATTGATAGATGCTTTACCAGAAATCATTACTATTTTAGTTGGTATGATTCCTGACATATTTAATGAAATATGCATAGCTATTATCGATTCATTTCCTTTGCTTTTAGATAGTGTGTTAAGTTTAGTGTTCCAGTTAATTGAACATATTCCTGAAATTGTAAAAGAACTAGTCACTTCAATACCTGAGATTATTTCTGCTATTGTAACAGCTTTTAGTGATTTAATACCTCAAATGGTTGAAGTCGGTGTAAATCTATTAAAAGGTTTATGGGAAGGAATAAAATCAACTCTTAATTGGCTTAAAGATAAAGTAAAAGAGACAGGAAATAAAGTTGTTGATTGGTTTAAAGATGTATTTGGAATTCATTCACCATCTACAGTCTTTGCTTTATTAGGTGATTACATGGCTCAAGGATTAGGTAATGGATTTGTTGATTCGATGAATGTACTTGAAAAAGAAATTGTCGATTCTTTTCCTACTGATTTTGATATTGATGCAAAGGCACATATAAAAGATGTTGCTTTAGATACAAATAATCAGGTTGCTAATATTGAAGGAGCAATGACTGCAGCTTTAAAGACTACAAGTGATAATTCAAGTGGTTATTCTTTTATACAAATCATCGCAACACTAAGAGAGCAAAATACTTATCTTCGCCAATTAGTAGAGAAAGAGCTATCTATCTCTATTGGTGATGAAGCCATAGGACTTGCTAATGATAGATACACTCAAAAAAGAGGACTTGTAGTTAACGAAGGAGGTTTTAAAAATGCCTATTAGTATACCTATGAAACCAGGATTTATGTATTGGGGAGTGACATTGGACTTGCTTGATCTTGAAGTACCATTTCCTTCAAGTGGCACTTTTGAAACTTCAAGAAAAGTACAAACACAAGAATCGGCCAATGGATCTATCGTTGCACAAGTCATTGGAAGAAGTAGAGATAAACAAACATTAACTTGGGATATTATGGATTGCAAAACTTGGTGGAATATTAATAACTGGTTAGAAGAAAATGGCATGTTCTTTTATTGCAAATACTTTAATTTCAACCGAGGAATATGGCAAACAAAAAGATATTATGTTGAATCACCAAGTTGCGAACCATATAAACCTAGTTCAAGTCAAGAATCAGAATACTATGGCATGCCTAGATTTTTAATAAATTGCAAACTTGTTGTAGTAGACATGGGAGGCAGTTGATATGAAAAGTACATCTGAAAATTATCAAATTAAAATGGCTGAGCAATGTAGAAATAGGTCTTATGTAAAAATAACTATAGCAAGTGGAAATGAAACTTATATTTTTACAGATAAAGATATTGCTTCAGTTTCAAAAAAAGAAGATGTAGATCCACTTTCAAGAAGAGTACCAAAAGAAACATTATCATTTTCTATTTTTGATTTTGATGGTGATTATAATCCTTCAAATCCAATAGGAAAATGGAGTAAACTTGATGAAAATTCAAAAATTACTATTCAATTTGGTTTTGAAATCTCAAAGGGCACTATAGAGTGGCTAAGTCCTGATTATTATATTCTTGATGCAAAGCCAACTGTCTCATCTGGTGTTGCTAGTTTTACAGCTTCGAGCGAATTATGCAAACTTACAAATAAATATTATAAAGGGATTTATGCTAATTCTAATTTATATGATTTAGCTGTTTCAGTATTAGAAGATGCAGGTATAAATAGCCAAAATTATGAAGTTGATAATTCATTAAAAAACATGTTAACAAATGCACCTTTACCAGTATCTACTCATTTAAATTGTTTACAATTAATTGCTCACGCAGCTAGATGCACATTAAAGACAGTATCTGGGGTAATAAAAATAGAGCCGTTTAGTTCTACAATTACTCCAGATACTTTTGTTTTAGGTTTAGATTCAATTTCATTAAATGGCGATACTATTTCAAAAATAGAAACACTTTATAAGGTAGAAGCTAACTTATATCAGTATTTACCTGAAGAAGAAAGTAAAACTATTGAGACATTCAGCATTGAAGTTGAGGATGTCACGCAATGTCACATCGAATATTCTTTATCCTGTGAACAAGAATTAGCTGTTTCTAGTGAAAATGTTACTATTTCAAATATTCATACTTACGCTCACGCAGCTGATTTTACTTTAGAAGGTAATGGAACTTTTATAGTAACAGTTACAGGAAAGAAAATAACTACATCAATATCAACAAGTGAATCTGTTATTTCATTAAATATTAATGGATCTACTGATAGTGAAAAAAATCAACTTATTACAAGTAGTTCAGAACAATATTTACTTATTTATCATGTTGCCAATTATTTGTTATTTAGAATGACACATCAAATTAAATATAGGGGAAATCCTGAACTTGAAACTCTTGATGCTTTATTTGTTGAAACATCATATGGAACGTATATTAATGGTTTGATTTTATCTCATTCAATTAATTATAACGGAGCCATTTCTGGAATTTTAACTATTAAATCTTTATCAGAAATACAAGGTGTATACTTGTACGATAATGAACAAGATAAAGTGAGTGATATTAATGATGAAACAATTGGAGTAATTGGAATGACTGATTATAAATCAAATTATTCATCAACTGAAATGGATGATTTTATTGAGGAGGTAATATAAGATGTCTAAATTAAAACATACAACTTCTGAGTTTGATTCTGCTATAAGAAAAGTAAGAGCAAACTATGCTGATGTTACAAATGTAAATGCCACTGCTAGTGATGTAGTAGAAGGCAAAGTATTTAAATCAGCTAATAAAGAACTTGTTACTGGAACCTTAGGTAATGCAGAAATAACTCCAACAATTCAAATAGAAGGATCAGTTTTAGGAGATCAAGTAAGTGATTATCCAATTAAAGCTACACCAAGTTTTAAAGTAAAAACTAATGGAGTTATTGAGTCAACAACAGATGGTCAAAATGTTACTAAATACATTCGAGTTGAGCAAAAAACTTGTACTCCTAAAGATGTCGAGCAAGATGTTGTTCCAACAACTGGTAGATTACTAGAACAAGTTACTATTGAAGCAGCAAAGGTGCCTCCAGTTATTGAAAAAATGTATATTCCAACATTAAAACTTACAAAACCGACAGATAAAACAAGTACAAGCTATGGCGCATATGTTCCAAGTGGAAATACACATAATAATGTCTACTGCAAAAATGGAAAACTCGATATGGCAAAAGTGTATTTATTTTTAGTTGGAAACACTATAAATGATATTATCCAAGTCACAATAATTAATCCTGAAACTAAAAATATACTGCCAACAACTATTATTTTAAATCCTGGCGATTCCATAACTTCATCAGGAAATACATATGCACCAGCTGGAGTACTAACGTTAACAACTGAAGGAAGACTAACATTTAAACATACTGCTGATTTTTATTCTGGTACTGGAAATACAACTTGGCTTCTTTGGATAAATGGCAATTATTATTTACCATGTGTAGACTATACTGTATTTTCTCATGATTATAATGGCGTTGGATCTTATTCAAGTAGAGCACAAGGTTTTTATGGTGGAAATGTTACAATCGGTGAATATAGTAGTAATACCGTAACTTACTATAGACCTAAGGCTTTACTTGCAAATTTAACTAATGTTTATTTTTACTTTTATTGGAATAGTACATCTCGTTACGACAAAATTAGATTAACTTTTAACTATGGAACTTATCTAGGATTTTTTGTAGAACAGGAGGATTAAAATGGCAAAATTAATATTTACAGGTCAGCAAGTCGATGATGCAATTAAGAAAGTCAAAGAAGGTTATGCTGATGTATCTAAAGTAACGGCAACTGCAGATGACGTAAGACTTGGAAAAAGAATAGTAGATAAGAATAAAGTTGAACAAGAAGGAAAACTTACTGATGGTGAAATAACGCCACAGGTTACTATTAAATCTGCTTCTTATATTTCAAATAGTGAAACAAATTATCCTATTACATTTAATCCTAGTTACAAAGTTGAAAAATCAGGGTTTGTTTCAAAAGGAAAAATTGGTGTTCAAGAAACTAAATACATACAAACAGAAGAAAAAGTTGTAGAACCAACAGGAACTACTCAAATAGTTAAACCTTCCAATGGAAAGCTACTATCAAAAGTTCATGTTAAGCCCACACCAGAAGCACAAGACTGGTCAATGGAAAACTTTCCATGTCCTTATTTTTATTTCTACATAAATAAAACAACATCTTCATCAAGTTCTGTTATTTGTAGATTTCAAAAAGATACTTTGTGTTCTAATATTTCTTTAAAAGCAGCAGAGTCTTTAAGTGAAGCAAGAGTTTATCTAGTTCCAGTGACAACTTCATCAACAAGTACTTCATATTTTTGGGGTACGGTCAATATGATTGATTCAGTATCGCATAGGCTAAGAGAGGATATAATTGAATTAAAAACTGGTGAATCATTTACTTCTTTATCATCCAATTTTGCTCCAGCAGGAGTTTTAACTTTTACAAACAATAGAAAATTAGAATTTAAATTTACTGAAGATTTTGATGGTATGAGTGCTTATGCGACAAATGAAAACTACAATTATTCAACAATGGCTTTATTTTTATACGATGGTAAAACTCATTATGCAGTCATTTGTGATGCTGAAAAATGGATTAGTGGAACTCAAAAAGTTGGAATTAAAACAACAAGCACAACAAAACACTATACAAATAGAGGATTACCAAATAAACCTATGATAGCTGATGGAGTTAATAGTTATAACTTTGAAGCTTGTGGAGCGTTGATATCTAACTATGCTCCTGTGTATTTTTCGTGGAACTATATAGATGAAAAAACAAGCTATGAAATGGCATCAATGACTCTTGGAGGAGGAACAAAATATTACATTCCTAAAGAAACACGAAAATTAAATGAGCCAATAGCTAAAATTGAAGGTACTGATCTTATATGGACAGCTGTTGAAAATGCAACTAGTTATGGTATAAAAATGCAAAAAAGTGGTTCAACATCAGCAACAAATAAAACTACTACAGAATTGAGCTATTCATTAACAAGTATTTATTCATCACCAGGGCTTTATGTTGTCAGTGTTAGAGCTATTGGAAAAAATATTGCTTCTAACTGGTTTACTATTAATTGGAATTATATAGTTGTACTTGATACACCAATAGTAGAATTAATTGATACTTCACTTTCATGGGATTATGTAGAAAATTCTTCATCATATGCTATTTATGATAATGGTACTTTATGGCAAACAATTGATGCAGAAATAATAGATCTTAGTAAGTTTTCATTAACTGAGGGAACACATAAATTTCAAGTGCAAGCTATATCCACAACTGATGGTTATGCTAACTCTAAATTAAGTGATTCAGTTACCATAACAATAGAAAAACTTGAAGCACCTACAATTACAAGAGATGACCAAATAATATCATGGGAAGAAATAGAAAATGCTCAAAAATATAGGATCTATAAAGGTACTGAATTGATCTCAACAACTAAAGAAACGACATTTGACTTATCAAATATTGATTTTGAAGCAGGTACTTATTCAATATCTATAAAAGCAATTGCACCTCTTAATAGTGATTCAAACTTTTCTAATAGTATTTCAATAACCATGCTTGAAGCACCAATATTAACTTTTTCCAGTGAAGGAGTTTTATCATGGAATAGTATTGCAAATGCTACTAGTTATAATCTTTGGGTTGATGATGAACTTGTTTATTATGGTAACTTAACATCCCACGATATGACCGAGTATGATGAATCAATTCAAGATATGCATGAATATAAAGTTCAAGCAATGGGAAATAACGGATTATTTTCAAGTAAATCTATTTTTGAAATAAAAGGTGATGGACATAGTTTTGATACTGCAGTATCTGTAACTCTTGGAAGTGATGGATTAACACTTGAAGATGAGCAAATTGATGATACAAATTATCCTATTAGGTACTATAAGTTAAAAGTTTTAGAGAGTGATGAATACTATATGTACACTGAATCTAGTTACGATACTTATGGTGAATTATATGATTCAGAACAAAATCAAATCGATTATAACGATGATGGTGGAACTGATTCGAATTGCTGTATTAATTATTCTTTAGAAGTTGGAGAGGTTTATTATCTTGCTATAAGACAATACTCGAAAAAAACATGTACATTTAATTTGCATATTGATACAACTGGCCCTGAAACTGATGATGGACCATTTAGACCAGAAATAAGTTAACAAAGAATATGGAGGAAAACATGGAATTGATATCAATTATTATTTCGATTGCTGCGAGCATCATCTCAGGGATGGTGCTTTTCTTTTTAAAAAGATACTTTGATAGAAAAGAAAAAAGTGAAGCAGAAAAAGAAAAATCAAGACAAAAAGAAAATGTCTTAATACTTAAATCTATTGATGCAATTGGTAGGCTGACATATGCTGATGCAATTGCAATAAGAGATGGAAAAACAAATGGTGAAATGAAAGATGCCGTTCAATCTTACATAGCCATTAAAAGCGAATTATACGATTATCTATTAGATCAAAATTCAAAAAGTAAATAAGGAGGAAAACAAAATGAATAAAATCGATTGGGTAAAAAAATTAACTTCAAGAAAGTTCTGGGTAGCTGTGGCTGGCTTTGTTACTGGAATTATCTTGGCCTTTAAAGGAAATGCTGAAACAGCTGAAACCGTAAGTGGTTGCATTATGGCTGGTGCTTCTGTAATAGCTTATATTTTTGGTGAAGGCTTAGCTGATGTTGCAAATGCTGGCGAAACAGAAGATAAAAATAAAACTGAATAATAAAATTTATGCCTGTTGGATTAACATTTGACAGGCTTTTTTTCGTTTTCATTATTGACATAGTAAAATTTATACAATATACTTTAGTTAGTTGATACTAACAACAACGAGTGATGGGAGGTTTTATGAAAAAATCAATAAAAAAGTTAGTAATGTTAACAATATTAGGAGTAAGTGTTTTATCTTCTAGTACATTATCATCTGTTAGTGAAAATAGTAATTATTCACAAGAAAATGGAATTGCTAACAAACGGTTGTTAAAATTAGTAAATAATAATAAGAAAGATGAATTATCAAGTATGTCTTATGTTGATAATTATATTCCACAAGAAAGAAATGAAGCTGAATTCAATGAAGAAATTTTGCTTGAAGAAAATGATGCCATTTATAATTTATATGCATCAACTAATGAATATACTGATAATGGACATAAAGATGATCATCCATCAGGAGCCACAAAAATAAATTACCAAAACGGGACTATAACTGGAACATTAAATACAAACGATGGATGGACACAATTTTGGAATAATGTTGGAGAAAGAGATGAAGATTATTTTAGATTTACTTTACCTGAAAAGCTTAAAATGAATTTTTCATATAGTGGGCCAATTAACTATAACATGCGTATTTTGGACTATGAAAAAGAATTTATATGCACTTCACAATCTAAAATAGAAATTGAATTAAATCCAGGGACTTATTATTTACATGTTTATACCAATGAAACAGCAAATATTATTGATCAAAATTATGTGATTACTTATTCAAATCTTAGAATTTCTAATAAAACTAATTTTTTATTAACTGATTCAACAAAATCAAAGTACAAAATGGCTCTATGGGAAAATGAAATTTTTCCAAAAAATGCAGTAAGATATACAAAAACAGAGCAAACATTAAAATATATAATGAAACCTAGAAGAGGAACTACTGCAGTTTCAGGTTATGTAGATCCTTTATTTTTAACAAATGAAGATAAAGAAACTTTAACAAATCAGGTTTATTTAGATTCAGTTTTATATGCTTGGGGAAAAAATGAATTACTAGAACTTCATGATGAATTAAATAAAACATATAGTGCTGTTAAGAAAGCAGTCGAGGATAAAGATATACAAGATATGAAAGCAGAATTTATTGAAAATACTGTATCAGTTATCTTTACTATTGCTGGTTTTTCAAAAACACTAGAAAAAGTTGTTACTATTACTACAACAATTTTGACCGGTAAAAGTTTTGTTGAAAGTGCATATCGTTACTTCTTTGGTGGTGTTAGCAGTCAAGAATTAAATGAGTTACAAATTGGTCATGTATTAGGAATCATTAGTAGTGCATTAACAGGTGCTTCAAAAGGCAATTTAGTTGTAAAAATACCAAGATACTATTATTTTAAAAAAGTAAATGGAAACGTAGGAAATAATACTTTAAAAACATATAGTTGGAAATTAATGTCTACATTTCTCAAAGGAGACTTTGATAATGATGAAACTTATTATTTTTCATCTTCAACTATAAATTATTTACAGTCATTTGATAATATTAATTATCATGGCAATATTATTGCTTTTGATAATAATCAAAAATATAATGATTATATTAATGGCAAAGGTAATGGTACATCGTTAGGAAACCATACTATTCATGAATATAATAATGTAAAAGATTCTGATGCTAATAATCATATTTTATTTTGTGATTGTGGCTATCAAAAAATAGAAAAGCATAAAAATTATTATGACACTGAATCAGGTACATATTCATGTGAATATTGTGGACACAAATATTCGATTATTTCAAATTCAATTAGTAAAGAAAAATATGGTTATACTAATGAATACAATCTTAAACCTATTGATGAATATATTATGGGTGGCGATGGAAAAGCAATTCTAACTAAAAGATTAAGATGCGCATATGTGGATAATTATTTAGTTATGTCTGCAAAATCAAATGATGCAAACTTGGCCTATTTAGAATATGATTTTGATTATCAAGTTGTTGAATTTAACTATAATATAGCTCTATGGAGTGATGACGAATCGCTTATTAGAAATAGTTCTATTAGATTAGAATATTATAATAATGGCTGGAAAATAAAAAGAACTTTTAATCCTAAAGAAATGTCTCTCGATAAAAATGTTTTAATGAATTATAAAGATATATTTGAATCAGGTGCTACAAAAGTAAGATTTATTATAAGAACTAATCTTGTCCAAAATTCAAACAATCGTGGTCGTATGGTTATAGGTGACATTGATTATAAATATGGAGTTTAATTATGGAAAAATTCAATATAAAAAAGATGTATGGATATTATTGGATGATAATTTCTTTAATTGTTCCACTAATTTGTTTTATTATTTTCCTTGGCTTTACAATTTATCTAAAAGCTAATTACTATAGAGCACCTAATAAAGATAATGCTAATTTTGTTCTTATAGTTCTTACATGTGTCGATATACTTATAGCATTGTTTTGTGCTGGGAAATTAGCATCTTATTTATATTTATTACTACCATTTAAAAATTCAAAAGGAAAAATTGTGACTATAAAAATAACAGAAAGAAGTATATTTGCTACTATGCACGGAATTATTGAGACTGAAAAAGGTGCTAATGAGGTTAAAGTTATATTCATGTCTGGTGGATTTAAATTCCTTAGTAATTACAATATCGGTGATTATGTAGATTGTTTTATTAGAGAAAAGGATTTATCTAATCCTAAATTTGTAGTACTTTACAGATAATTATAGAAAAACTAGTTAATAAGAATAATATCTCTTAGTATTAACGCTAGGAGATATTTTTTTATATTTAAAAGGAAAAATAAAATTAATATTGTATAATATAAATAAGTGGATCTAGAGCACTCCGATTAGCCATAAGATATCGCTGGCTCGAGTTTAGCGTAGTGCCTAATGCTCGTTAAAAGTTAGTGCACATTCGGCTACGGAAGCAGTAGTGGCTTCATACCTCTCAGCCATAAAGAAGAGGCGTTTTTCTATTTAAACAAGTATATAAACAATGGTTGGTAAAAATATGAGTGAGATCGGAAAGAAATATGGTAAATTAACTGTCATAAAAAAACTTGATAGGAAAGAGCATCAAACAACAGTTTATCTTTGTAGATGTGATTGTGGAAATTTCAAAGAAGTAAATATTAATAAATTACATACTGGACATGTTAAAAGTTGTGGATGCATGAAGCACAAAATTAAAGATTTAACTGGTATGAGATTTGGAAGATTAGTTGTTGATTCTTTTAAAGGAAGAGAAGGTAATAAAACATTATGGAATTGTACCTGTGATTGTGGTAATAAGTGTATAGTGTCAACATCAGGTCTTACTATGGGCAGTACAACTTCATGCGGTTGTAGAAATAAAGAAAACCAGTCTACTTTTATGATTGCTAATGATTTAATTGATGGTACAAGAATATCTGCAATTGATGAAAATAGAAAAATTAATAAAAATAATCAATCTGGCTATACAGGGGTTTCTTATGATAAAAGAAGAAAAATGTGGGTTGCACAAATAACTTATCAAAGAAGAAATCATAACTTAGGAAGATTTACTTCTAAAAAAGATGCAATCAAAGCAAGAAAAGCTGCAGAAAAAGAATATTTTGGAAAATATAGAAAAGATAAAAAATAATTATGATATTTGCTAATTTAAAATAAGTAATATTACTTGTTTAATATGTAAATTATTTCTAAAACTGATAGATAATATAAGTTATAGTTTTTATTATGAATAGATATAGTTTTTATTGTCAAAAGTCTTGGCTGACCATTTTTTATTTGTTAAAATTAATTTAGAAGTTGACAAAAATAAGTGTTTAGGTGTATTATCTAACGATTTAGTAATTCTCTACAGCTAAATGGTCGGATTGGGAAAATAGAAAGGGTGATTAAATAATGTATCATTATGTAGAAGACAAAGAATTTCTAAAAAGAGCGCAAAATACATGTTCAGGATTAATGACTGAATTAGAAAAAGGACTTCGTGAAAGAGGAATTAATTCTCAATTCTTTCTAGTTGGTAGTGGAGCAAGGAACATGGTTACACAAAATGAGGAAGAACCGATAGACTTTGATTATAATTTGAATATTCTATCATGTAATGATTTCAATGATTGTAAATCGATAAAGGAATTAGTCAGAAAGACATTTAACAAGATTTTAAGAAATAATAATCTTTCTGATTGTGATGATTCTACCTCATCATTAACAACAAAAAGTATTTGTTTCAAAGATGATGACTCAATATCGTTCTCAATCGATGTTTGTATTGTTGCATTGGATACTGAAGGCATATGGAATCGTTTAAAACATGAGAAAGGTTCTAACAGTTACTATGATAAATACTATTGGAATAAAGCACCAAATTCAAATGGGTACAATGAGAAAGCAAAAGCAATCAAGTTAGTTTCTGGTTGGTGGGAAGAAGTGAGAAAACATTATCTTGATATAAAAAACAATCACTTAAAAAGAAATGACTATAACCATCCTTCGTTCATTTGCTATATACAAGCGATTAACGATGTGTATAATGAAATGCAACAAAAAAATTTATTATGAGCAAATTTAAAGCTGGTAATAAAGCATTTATTGTGGAATCATCCATATTTGTTAAAGAAGTATATGTAATTAAATCATCAGGTGGATTTTGTCTTATAAGATACACTAAAGGTGATAGTGGTTATCGTGTAAGAGAATCAAGATTATTTGCAACTGAAGAGGAAGCAAAAGCATCTATAGAGAAGAAATAATACTTACACTTTCAATAATTATGTTTTAACCAAAATGGATAAAATCGACAAAATATAGATACTATAAATACACTAAAATGAGACGATTTTGAAACTATTAAATTAGTTTTTAAAATCGTCATTTTTTTGTAGGAAAATTTAGAATTAAATCCTATATATAATGTAGGAGGAAATCAAAAATGATTGATGAAGAAAAAGTAAAATTGCCTAGTTATTCTGGTGTATGGATGCCATGGAATAGAAGAAAACTTGCTGATGGAACTATCATATTTAAAGTTATCGATTTAGAAAATGGTCCAGCTATTATAATTGATAATCATTGGGATACTGTTGTAAGAATAATATTACCAAACAAAAAAGCGCAAAAAAGGCTGTACTTGGCAAATTGTCAAACTGGCGAAGAATTAATTAAAACTATATTATTAAGCGAACGTGAAGCCTTTGTGTTTGAACCGTTGCAAGAATCATTTGATTTTGGAGATAGAGTTTGGTTGTTACTAAATAACATGAAAGAAATTGAATCAACTAGATTAGAAATATTACATGATGGAAGCATTAAAAATTATGAAACTGATGAAATCTATAAAAAAGAAGATGTATTAGTTATTCAACGAAGAGTGCCATATGATTTAATTGATGATCCAGAATTTATGGAATTCTTAGGAAGATAAAATTGTTACAGGAGGCTGTGTTCCTCCTTTTTATTTTGTTTCTTACCCCTCAAAATAGGTACTAAATCTCCTAATGATGAAAGGAGATGTACTTTCATGACTGAAGAAGAAAAATTAAAAATATATAAATTAAGAAATCAAGGATACGGATATAAAAAGATAGCTATCGAATTAGGAATAAATCAATCTACAATTCAATCATTTATAAAAAGAAATAATTTTGACTCATCGCTTTTAGGTGTATGTAAAGAATGTGGTACTTCAATAAAATCAATTAAAGGAAAGAAAAAAAGAGAGTTTTGCTCAGATAAATGTAGAATGAACTGGTGGAATTCTCATAGAGATAATATAAAACATAAAAATAGTTTAGTTAAAAGTTGCAAGTTTTGTGGTACTGACTTTCTTGTTTTTGGAAATAGTAAAAAGATTTACTGCTCTCATCAATGTTATATAAATGATAAAAGGAATAAATCTCATGGATAGATCTGCAATTGAAAGTTATTATTCTTCACTAGCAGTAATTAAATCTATGCTAAAAATAAATCTTATAGATATTGATGAATATAAAAAATCTGAAGCTTTAATTGCAAAAAGACATTGTATCAAAGATGACTCGATTTACCGCACTAATTACTTGATAAATCCTGGGTTCAGAGCGATTAATGTAACGAACCATAAGGAGGTAAAAAATAATGGAAATGAAGATAACGAAAATAAGCACATTACCACAATTAGATAGAAAGAAAAGAGTGGCTGCTTATGCAAGAGTATCAACTGGAAAAGATGCAATGCTTCATTCTTTATCGGCTCAGGTTAGTTATTATAATAATTTAATTCAAAATAATAACGAATGGGAATTTGCTGGAATTTATGCAGATGAAGCAATATCAGGCACAAAGGATAATCGAGAAGAATTTAATAGAATGGTTGATGATTGTAAAGCAGGTAAAATTGATTTAATAATTACAAAAGCTATTTCAAGATTTGCAAGAAATACAGCAACGCTACTTTCAACAATAAGAGAACTTTCTTCTATTGGAGTTGATGTGTTTTTTGAAGAGCAAAATCTACATTCAATGAGTGGTGATGGTGAAATGATTCTTACATTATTAGCTTCATGTGCTCAAGAAGAAGCAAGAAGTGCTTCAGAAAATGTTAAATGGCGAGTTAAAAAAGATTTTAAACAAGGAATATTAAATGGTGGCAACGATTGTTATGGATATAAGTTAATTGATAAGAAGTTCGTATTGGTGCCAGAAGAAGCTGAAATAGTAAAAATGATATTTGCTTTGTATATAGCTGGTGAAGGAGTTGTAGCTATTTCAAAAAAACTTGATGATATGGGAATTAAACCAGTAAGAGCTAAGTATTGGTTGCCTAATACCATAATGAGAATGTTAAAAGATAGATGTTATGTTGGTGATTTAATTCTTCAAAAAACATACGTCACTGATTATGTTTCAAAGAAAAAGAAAAGAAACCATGGAGAATTTGATAAATATTTTGTAGAAAACGACCATGAGCCAATAATTGATATTGAAACCTTTGAAAAAGCTAATGCACTTATGGTTGAAAGAGCAAAAAGATTTAAAGCACAAGACCGCACAGCACTAAGATATCCTTTAAGTGGAAAGATTGTATGTGGAGAATGTGGCTCAAGATTTGGCCATAAGGTTTACATGCATAGTAGTCCTGGTTGGATTTGTTCTGCGTTTGATAGAAAAGGAAAAAAAGCATGCCAGTCTAGGAAAGTTCCTGAATATGCTATGGATGAAGCAGTTGATGCAGTTATTGGAGGATATGACAATATTAAAGTATTAGATTTCATAGAAGTATTTAATAATAACAGACTGCTGTTCCATCTAAAAAATAAAGAAATAAAAGAATTTATTTGGGAAGAACGTTCAAGAAGTCAATCTTGGACTGATGAAATGAGAGAAGAAGCAAAGAAAAGAACAATAATAAATAACAAAAATAAAAAGAGAGGAGCAAATGGGAAATGGCAAAAGTCAGAGTAATACCTAGTACATTAAATCCACTTACTCAATCTCCAATAAGTGAAACAAAGAAAAAGAAAGTTGCTGCCTATGCTCGTGTTTCAACTGACTCAGATGAGCAATATACTTCATACGAAATGCAAGTTAAATATTATAAAAAATTCATTCAAGAACATGATGGATGGATTTATGTAAATGTTTATGCTGATGAAGGTATAACTGGTACAAATACAAAGAAAAGAGATAGCTTCAATCAAATGATAAATGACGCTCTAGATGGGAAAATTGATTTAATTATTACTAAGTCAATATCGAGATTTGCTAGAAATACTCTTGATACTATTTCAATTACAAGAAAACTAAAGGTATCAGGTGTTGAAGTATTCTTTGAAAAGGAAGGTTTATGGACATTCGATTCAAAGAGTGAACTTATTCTTACCATCATGGCTTCAATAGCACAAGAGGAATCAAGAAGTATATCCGCTAATGTTACTATGGGAAAAAGATGGGGAATGCAAGAAGGAAAGGTTAGTTTTGCTTATAAAAATTTTCTAGGATACAAAAAAGAAAATGGAAAGATTGTAATCGATGAGGAGCAAGCAGTAATAGTTAGAAGAATTTATTCAATGTTTCTTAAGGAAGGTAAAACATGCTCAGGAATTGCTGTTCAATTAAAAAAAGAAGGAATATTAACTCCTTCAGGTAATTCTTCAAATTGGCAAAAGAATACTGTACTTTCAATTCTTACTAATGAAAAATATAAAGGTGATGCTTTACTCCAAAAAACTTTCACAGCTAATTTTCTTGAACATAATGTAAAAAGAAACAATGGTCAACTACCTCAATATTATGTTGAGAATAGTCACCCAGCAATAATAAATAGATATGAGTGGGAACAGGTACAAACTGAACTAGCAAGAAGACAAGAAATTGGTAGAAATTATTCAGGAGCTGGTGCGTTTGCTTCAAAACTAGTATGTGAAGATTGTGGTGGATTTTATGGTATGAAAGTATGGCACTCTAATTCTAAATTTAAGAAGATGATTCTACAATGCAATAACAAATTCAAAAAAGGAAAGAGTAGATGTCAAACTCCTCATTTAACAGAAGATGAAGTAAAAGAGATGTTTATTAGAACTTATAATGAAACTATGAAAGATAAAACAAAAGTAATTGATGACACTGAAGCGGTTATTGCAATGTTAACAAACACTGATGAAATAGATAAAAGAATAGCTTCATTAACCAGTGAAATTGAGATTGTCAGTGAATTGGTTAAAAAACTGATAAGAGAAAATTCAAGCGCTGCTCAATCGCAAGATGATTATCAAACAAAATACAATGAATTATCCTCTAGATACGATAAAACTAAAAAAGCCCTTGAAAAAGCAATGCAAGACAAAGCCCACAAGCAAGGCCAAAGGATAAAGCTCCAATTATTTCTCGAAAGCCTAAAACAAAAAGAATGTATAATTGATCAGTGGGATGAAGAACTCTGGATGATCATGGTTGAAAAAGCGATAGTTCATAGAGACAAATCAATAACATTCAAATTTTATAACGGGAAAGAAATAACTTTAACATCTGCTTAACTAGTGGCTGTTTTTTTTGTTTTGCATTTCGATTTTTGCGCCTATCATGTTATAATTGCTTTGGAAGATTAAATAGTATAAACGAACTCTCTTATATAGATTTCCTAAAGGAGTGATTATTTTGCCAGGTTTAGATGAAAGAAAAAAAGTCTTTAAAGCAAGTAATAAGAAGCATCAAAAATTATATGACCATTATATTGAGGCTTTTAAGCATGAGCCAATCTTTTGCTTGTGCCTTAAAAAGAATGTTTTATCTGATGAAATGAAACCAATTACTACGCTCGTGTTTGAACCAACACAAGATATGCCTTTTTGGAAATTATGCACAATTGGCGCTAGCGACTACCTTATGCCTGAGCGTGATATCGGCTGGGGAAGAAAGGCAAACCAACGCAACGAATACATGATGCTTATCGATCCAGAAGTCGAAATTAGCCAAGAGAAAAGGGAATGGCTATCACTCAACTCATTGCTCTGGGCAACTGCTGAATATTCCTTTAACGCAAAAGAAAACATTACAGTTTCTGATACAATTGATATGCAAATCAAAGGAAAATATTGTGGAATTGTACTATTATTACCTGAAATTTTTAAATCGCCAAACATAGTAAAATGCTTTGTTTCCAAGCATAAATACATAAGCATATTCCAAGTAATGCCAATTACTAGGGAATTACTTAACAAAAAATTAAAAAAAGGCACTAACGGCATTTATTGGCTTATGGAACAATTTTATGCGCACGACGATGATTATCATTTAATTGCGTCAAAACCTTTGGCGAAACCCTAAATGCTAATTAGTTTTATAACAACTGAAAAAAGAAAGGATAACTACAATGATTGATAAGCAAGAATTAAAGAATGAGCAAAATAAAATTGATAAGACTATTAAGGATGATTATGATGTGTTTGATCAAAATGCATACGAACATTCATTAGGTGATTTAACAGAAAAGCAAAAAGAAGAAGTTCGAAGACTTGAATTTTCATCAAAAACGAAAAGAGTTTTAGCTTCAAGAGTAGGATATCGATGCTCTAATCCAGAATGTAATAATTATACAATTGGTCCAGGTGATGATCCTAAAAGCGTAGTTATTCTTGGTGAAGCCGCACATATTATTGGAGCTATTCAAGATGGTGAAGATAGACTATCTCCAAGAGCTGATTCGTCAAAAAAGCCATTAGAAATTATTGGATTAGATAATGGAATATGGTTATGTAAAAATTGTCATAAACTTATTGACTCTAAAACAAGCACTTATACTGTAGAAATATTGAGAAAATGGAAAAAGGAAGCAGAAGAAAAACAAGCAAAAAATTTAGAAAGTCAGCCATCGCCTTTTATAGAAGAATATGTATATCCTTCAATTTCTGTTAATAAGGGAATTAGTACAAATGATTTTGAAAATAAAGAGTGGTGTTTGTTAACTATTTGATTTCAAAATATGATACTACAGGCAATAGCTCATATTTGAAATTTGAAAATGATGATGAAGGGAAAAATTTTGAAACAGAGTATCAATCATGGATGAGTGAAAATGCCATTGACTTTAAAACTTGCGGAATTGATTTTGACAATGATTGGCAAATAAAAAAGCAAGCATTAAATAACATTATAAATAATTTAGTAGGACTAGTTACAATGAATAATGAAGGATTGGATTATGGTAAAAAATTTGATGATTTTCTTGAAAAACTTTTAGACGATGATGCTGATGCTTGTTCAAAATTAATAAAAAAACTTTCAATATTATAAGTTAAAAGTTAATGAAAACATTTAATATGATTAAAGCAAAACAAGCAAGTTAACTTTGTTTTATTAATAGAATCTCAAATAGAAATTTAGGGTATGCATTGTATCAATATTGGTAATCAGACCCATTAAGAATGCATTAGTTTGATACAGTAAAATGTATTGAACTTTTTTTATTTTTACGATGGTTTAAATCCTACCATTGGTTCGAACATTCGAACTTTGATACATATAATTTTCATTTTAATTTGTGCATTTTTGAAATTTTAAGTGTTAACGATTGAACGATTATCTTAACAATTGAACGATTACAAGAACTATTGAACGTTTACCCCAATGATTGAACGATTATTGTAAAAGTGATAAAAAAGTGTTATAATTTTAGCACAAATTCAAAGTGGGAGGACGTTTTTATGACCTATCCTGAAGCAATAAAGAAATTAAGAAACAAACTAATTCTTTCACAAACAGAATTTGCTGAGCTTTTAGGTGTTTCTTTTGGCACTGTAAATAGATGGGAATCTGGAAAATATACGCCAACTATAAAGTTGAGAAGAAAATTAGCATCTTATTTTGAAAAGTACAACATAAAAGTGGAGGAATAAACATGAAAAAGAATCAATCAAAAAGACTAACAGAACAGCATAAAGAATCACATGGTGTAATTGGTATTTTTGGAGAAGGTTTAGCTGATGTAGCAAATGCTGGTGAAGAAGATAAAAATAAAACTTAATAATAAAATTTATGCCTGTTGGAGTAATATCTGACAGGCTTTTTTTCATTTTCATTATTGACATAGTAAAATTTATACAATATACTTTAGTTAGTTAATACTAACAACAATGAGTGATTGGAGATTATATGAAAAAATCAATAAAAAAGTTAGTAATGTTAACAATATTAGGAGTAAGTGTTTTATCTTCTAATACATTGTCATCTGTTAGTGAATATAGTAATTATTCACAAGAAAATGGAATTGCTAACAAACGGTTGTTAAAATTAGCAAATAATAATCAGGAAGATAAATTAGCAAGCATGTCTTATGTTGATAATTATATTCCACAAGAAAGAAATGAAGCTGAATTCGATGAAGAAATTTTGTTTGAAGAAAATGATGTCATTTATAATTTATATGCATCAACTAATGAGTATACTGATAATGGACATAAAGATGATCATCCATCAGGGGCTACAAAAGTAAGATTTATTATAAGGACTAATCTTGTCCAAAATTCAAACAATCGTGGTCGTATGGTTATAGGTGATATTGATTATAAATATGGAGTTTAATTATGGAAAAGTTTAACATTAAAAAGATGTATGGTTATCATAGGATGATAATATATTTAGTTATGCAATTAAGTATTTTTATTGTTTTACTAGGAATAACATTGTACTTAAAAACAATTGATTTATCAAAAGTTAATAACAAAGAAAATTTCAATGAAGGATTTATAATTTTTATAGTACTTGATGTAATAAGTGCTATTGGTTTTCTAATTTCTATAGCCATATATTTATACTGGTTCTTGCCTTTTAAAAACGCTGATGGAGAAATTATAACTGTTAAAATTACAGAAAGATCCATTGGAAGTATAATGTATGGTACTATTGAATCAAAAAACTTTGATAATAGAGTAGTCCGAATCAGATTTGTATCAAGACGTTTTATTGATTATTTTGCTTTTTACGAAATTGGTGATTATGTAGATTGCTTCATTAAAGAAAAGGATTTATCTAATCCTAAATTTGTTGTGCTTTATAGATAATTATAAAAAAATATATAAAATATGCTAATTAAGAATAATATCTCTTAGTATTAACGCTAAGAGATATTTTTTCTTTGGTGAAGGTTTAGCTGATGTAGCAAATGCTGGTGAAGAAGATAAAAACAAAACTGAATAATAAAATTTATGCCTGTTGGAGTAACATCTGACAGGCTTTTTCGTTTAAAAAAAATAATCTATAGCACTTCAGTTTTATTAATAGAATCTCAAGTAGAAATTTAGGGTATGCAAATTCGCTCTAAGGGTATGCA